>JAEHJW020008347.1_pt1 | contig 39899 bp, 64 predicted proteins | sample 9271431 | NCBI WGS metagenome assembly JAEHJW02 | reverse complement strand
AAAAATTTAATTTGTAGCGGCGCGCGATAATTAGCGCTCTTGAAATCGAGATAATTGCCTTTTCGCCACAATTCCACTATTTGTAATCCCGTTCCACTTTTCGCGTAAAAGGGGCGGCCCATGCCGCCCCTTTTCTTTGAATCAAAAATTTGTGATTAGAAGCTCTTTTTTGTATATTCCCTTCGAGCCGGGTCGGTGATTAAGGCTGTAATGGATTGGGTCCGTCTCCCGAATATGGAATTTCTTATAAAGCATCCTGACCTTCGGATGGTTATCGTAGGACAGGATAAACTTCCCCTCTATGCCCCTCAATATGTCCCGAAGATTGACGTGCATCTCCGGTGTAAGGTCGTGTTTATAGTAGCCCCCGGACATCTCCGTAAGCATATAATAGGGAGGGTCGCAGTAAAAAACAGCGCCTTTCCCGTCCCACTTAGGTATTAATGCCTCGAAGCTTTGTGACTCTATGTAAACCCGCAGTAAGCGCTCCCGGAACATCTCCATGTCTCTAAGACAGGCCGGGTACCTATTCTGCCTTGACCGTGCATAAGCCCACCCTGTAGTTACCCCAGCCCCAAAACTGTTTACAATCAGATAATAAAAGGCGATAGCCTTTTCGATGTCGTCTTTGTATTCGCCCTTTTTATAGCGTTCCTGATAAGCATGATATTCGGAGCGTGAAGAGAGGAGGAAGTATTGCCGCCACTGGAATAAATCCATTTGATCCCTGACGACCCTGAAGAGATTAACCAGGCCGTCATGGACGTCGTTGTAAACCTCAACCTCGCCTTTCTTTTGTTTCTTTTTAAATAGGACCTTCGCCCCGCCTCCGAAGACCTCGATATACCCCGTCCGTTCTTCCGGGAGCATCGCCACTATCGTTTTTGCCAACCTCGTCTTGCCGCCTATCCAGGGCACAAATGCGTTCATATCGCTTTCCCCTTTTAAAATAAGGGCTAACCGTGCTATTATTCTCCCCGCGTCGTCGACGGCGTGCGGGGGTAGCGGGTTCGCCTGCGGCCGCAGTTGTCGCTGCGGTCGGTAAGGGGGTTGCGGCCCCTGAGCCTGCCCCCGGCTAAACCGGGGGAGTCGGCCAGACAGTGTTTGCCGGGTCGCAGGTCGCCGGGAGGCCCCGGAGCTGCTGCCTGTACGTCGCCCAGGCCGACTTTTTGTCGGCGGCCAGCGGCGAGTCCGGAAGCTGGGTCCAGTCGCTTGCGGCAAGCAGGGCGTCGCGGCGGGCCCTCACAGAAACAAGCAGAAACTCGGCAGTTGGGGGTGCGGGAGGCGGCGCGAACGTCAAGGCCTTCGCCTGGACATCAACCATCCATTTACGTGGGTTGCCTACGCAGTCCAACCATTCCTCGTCGGTTATTTTGATAGCGCCTACCGGTATCTTACTCCCATCCGACCCTGCCTCGCCGTGCACCTCGTCTGAGAAAAATCCAGTTATTGCCCCGTTCGACTCATCAAACACCATGTATTTCATATCTTATTTCCTCCTCAATTGCCTATCGCGAACCAGACGCCCTGGATCGACTTATTTACAGTAGCCAGATTGTCATAGGTAATCGTAAATCCGGCAGTGGTTGTGCTCCCATACAGGACGTCGGCTGAGATCTGGGCAGCATTTCCCGCGGCGTCCACGACCTTGGTGCAAAACACCTTGAATGTCGCGTTAGGGAAGGCCAACGGGAAAACGATCGGCACGGACATGCTCGTATTTGTGTTAAGCAAAAAATAGGAATCCGATCCCCACTTTACCCTTAGACCGTTGGGAAAAAGAACATCACCCGCTGCCGCAAGCGTCACCGTGCCGTCCACGTACTGCTTTGTCGCCACCCCCAGGGCTACGGTCGGATTGGCAGTCATGGTCCCGCCTGTCACCGAGACTTTGGTCCCCAGCGCCGCCGAGAGAGCGTCCCATATCTGATGCAGGTCGGCGTTCGTCTGGTCCAGGACTGCGGCGGGGTTAAGGCCCATCAGCAGGTTGACCAGTTCCTCCTGGACGGAGTTGAGCCATGTATAATCTACTACCGTGCCTTTTAAGCCCGCTCCCGGATTGCCCGGATCAAAAAGGTTACCTACGTTTCTTGTGGCGTCTGTTCTTTTCATTTTTTTTACTCCTTATTGATATGCAAAAATAACGAACGTGGAAGCCCTTTTTAGCCTGTTAAAAACCCCTTCCAAGTAATCATTAGTTGGCCACCATAGCAGGTTATCTCCTGCCGCGCTGCCGCCGTCCGAGCAGAATTCCACCTGCGTCGCGCTGGAATTTACTACGGTGACCAGCCAGACGAAAAATATATCCTCGCCGGAAACAGCGTCCCCGGCGCAGCCTATATCCGCCATAAAGGGCTCATATTCGTCGATGGTGACCGTATAGCACAGGACTGCGGCGAGGTTAATGAAGTACTGCCGCGACAGCCCCCCGCGCATGTTAAGCTGTTGGATAACCCGCTGTTGCCGCGTCTGGACCGGGTCGTCCGGCCCCGGAGTCAAGCCGCAGATCCGCTCCCAGTCGGCTATGGCGTACTGAGTCGTCTCCGGGTGCATCTCACCCAGCAGCGCCTCGGCATTTTCCTGCGTCATCGTCAGCGCAAGCGCCGACACCTGCACGTCTTTGAGGACGAGCGACGCGTCGTCATCGGAGTAGGCGCCCGCTGGCAGCAGCTTTTTGAGCAGCGAGTAATAGTCCATTTAAACCAGCACCCCGTAAGTTATAGCTCCGAGCGTCATCATCTCTACGACGAGCAGTCCGTCGTCCACCGGGACTACGTTCGCGGCCGGGACGGCAATAGCCGCGTCGTCCACGCCGTCCACCGCCGTCACCGTGCCCAGGAGCTTTGATAAAACCAGCGTTTCCAACGGCGCGAGCGCGTCAAAAAGCGCCGTAACCGCCGTGGTCACCGCCGCCTGGACGGTCGCCGTGTTGTAGGCGGCGTTAATTTTGAGGTTGGCCGTGAGGGCCTGCGCGTGCGCCGTGGGGGCGAGCACCTGCACGTATTTGTCGCAAACGGGCCTAACGGGGTCGATGGCGTTAAAAACGGCGGTTACAAGGGGCGCACCCGGTATCCTCGCCGCCCCGGAGCCGGAGGTCAGTACTACGACCGTAACGGTCCCGAGCCCCTGTCTCAACGGGTATACGTAGGCCGAGGCCACGCCCGGCACGGCGAGAGCCCACTGGGCATAGTCGTTCGCGTTGCCGCCCGCTGGCGGTTGCTGTATATGGTTAAGCAGCCGTGCGAGGAGCGAGGGGTCCGACTCGGCGTCCGCGCCGCCCGTAAAGCCGCCTGCCGCGACCGTAGCCGTCCCATCGAGGCCCGCGACGTAGCCTTCGACGGTAAGCGCGTCGCCCAGTGCCATGTTGCCGACCGCGCCGGGAACGGTCGTCTGGGCGGCCACTGTGAGAGTGCCCCCGGCTATTGTCCCCGCCCCCGCCGTGGCTACCTCGACGCCGCTTGCGTCAACGGCCTTGGTACCTGCCGGGACGACAGTCCCGTCCGTCCCCGTAAAGGTTATGTTCCCGGCTGCGAAGCTCGCCGCCTCCCGCGTGATGCCGTAGGTTGCCGCGTGTCTCGCCAGACCGTCGGAGTCCGCCGTATTCGGGAATGTCTGGTTATTTATATAGTCCAGCCGACTGTAAAGGCCCCATACCGCCGACGCGAGCGCGACGGCTTTCTTGCGGATGTCCGAGCCTGCCGATGTGTCCGCGCCGGGTATCTGGTTGGCGAAGTCGGTCAGTATCGCGTTTAAAATATCGTCGTATGAGAGCGGGGTATACAAACTATGCCACCTCCTTAAAAACCGTGTAGCCCTCAGGCTGGCCGCCCTGCCAGACGGTTACGTGGATTATAAGCCTCGGCGTCAGCGGCGAGTCGTCCATCTCCGTCTCCACGTCTATCCTGTCTGCGCGACCGGAGTCTATCAGCCATTGGAGCGCGGCCTGCGCCTTTTCCGTCGCGATAACCGGCAGGGAAGGGACGGCCTTACGTGGGATATCCTCCATGCCGAATTCGGGGTCGTCGATGTCCGACCCCTTCCTCACTTTCAGGCTCAGGTAGATGTTGTTCATCATGTAGACGGAGGCCGCGATGTCGCCCGATGCAGTCCTTATGTAGTCGCCCATCGCCGTGTCGATCATGAAGTCGTTGAACATTGTTACTCCTGCGGTAACGGCGTCGCGGAGGTGCCGTGTTTGTGCTGGTTGTATATCGCCCTGTCGCCGCTCATCGCCCGGACGCCGTCATAAACGTCGCCCGTCGCGTGTATGTCGCCCTGGACATAGACGGTGCCTTTGAGGTTGTACGTCGTTGCGCTGACCCCGTCCTGGGCGGCCCCGGACACCTCCCCGTTGAGGGTTATCAACGGCGCGGTGATGACCGCCTTAGTCGTCGCCGTGGCGTCGATCTCGGGGGCCGAGGCGGTGATCTTCGTCGCGGCGGTCGCTTCGATGTCCCCGGCCGACTGGATTTTGACTTTAACCTTGGAGTAGATGTGCAGGAGGTTGCCGCGTTTCAGCCAGACGAAATCTCCCTCGTCCGTGTACGTCGCGGCCTCGCCCGCCGCCGCGAGCGCGGGCCTGTACCGTCTGTCCTCCGTCGCTATCATGTGAGCGTTGTTAACGTCCCCGTTTAAAAACACCATTATCCCTTCCGCGCCGGGAAGGGGCCATGAGGCGTGGCCGTACTGCTGCCACAGCTCGCGGTCGGCGTGGAACTCGCGCGGCCTGCCGGACGCACTGACGCGCTGGAGCTTGCCAGGGCTGACCTTGGCGATGACCGCCCTTATGCCTGCGCTCTTAATGTACACTGTAGCCCTCCATCGGCAGGCCGAGCGTCATCGCGGTCGTCTGGCCCTCACGTTTACTGTAGCGGAACGTCCTTTTGAGCAGCAGGTAATGACCCATTATCCCGAGCGCGGGGTCCGCGAGATAGGCGATACGGTTCGCGCGGAAGTTCTTCCCGCCTTGCCCGTGTCTGGGCGCGGTAACGAGGAGCCTGTAGCCCTCAGCCTTGCGTTTCAGCATCTCGTGCACCGCCTGGGACTTTACGCTGCCCATGTGCGGGTTTGCCTCCTTTACGAGCGGCTTATGGAAAGGGAAGCCCTTATCCGTCGCCTTGCCCATCACGGAGTGGCCGCCCGGCTCGATGTCGTCTTCGCCCTGCACCTGGCCGACTACCTCCACCTGGCTGTACCGCTTGGAGATATTGTCCTCCTCCTCGACGGAAAGCACGTTGTTCTGGACCGCGAAGGCGGGGTCCCGGTATTGGTAAAAGGAGTAGTCCGGCGAGCCGGAGGTCTTTAGTTTCCCGAATACGACCGTCCCGTCCGGCTCGACCCAGAAAATTACGCCCAGCCTCTGGCAGTAGTCGGTCAGCGCCTGCGCCGCCGTGTGGCCGGGGCAGTACTGCGCCTTTTTGAACGCCTTCCCGGCGTCCGCGCCGACGCCTTTTTCGAATATAACGCGCTCCGCGCTGATGAACGGCAGGTCGGACAGCAGTTTCTTCGCAAGCGTCCTTAAATTCTTTTGTGGAATTGTGTTCCAATTCGTGAGGTGCGCGTCCACGATTATGCCGCCGAGGTCGCGGCCCTCGAACTCCGCCGAGAGCGCCCCCTTCCGGTGGCTTTTATGGGAGCGGTCGATAACGCCGTCCATCTCAAGCGAGCCGTTGACGAATAGCCGGAACCGCGCGCCCGTCTCGATGGCTGCGGCCTCCTCCGGTGCGAGCTTCCCCGTCCGGCATTTAAACGCGTCCGCGACGGCAAGAAGGTCGGAGTCCACCTCATATTCGAGAAAATTAGAAATTACTTTATCCCCGACCCTTATCTCTACTTTATCGAGCATTTTCCCCTCTTAACTCGCGTATATCCGGAGCACGTCGCCGGGCTTTAAAAAATTCGGGTCCTTTATACTGTTGAGCTTCAGCACCTCCGGGGCCCTTCGGATGTCCTTATACAGGTAGAAGCACAGCAGGTGTACCGACATCTCGGATGGCACCTCATAGTTGATTATGCGGGGCCTCTGTAGTCTTATCTCGTCAGCCATGTCCTGGAGGATTGCCGCCTGGTTTTTAAGCTCCTGAACAAGGCCAAACGCGGAGTCGCCGAACGCGGACCGCGCTGCGGTAATGGCGTCATCGATTGCCCCGCGCGCGTCCGCTACCACGGCGTCTATCTGGTCCATCGTCATGGCCTGGCCGCGTGTAACCTCAGCGTCCGGCAGGCCATAGTCCTTGAGCGTGAACGTGTCGCCGTTCTCATACGCCTCGTCCGCCCGGAGTTCGACCGCGACGGCCATACACTTCGCACGCGCCTTGTTGGAAAAATAAACGGCGGAGAGTCCCGCGTCCCCGCCGAAGTTGCCGAACGAGGCCTCCATTGTCACGAACCCGGCCTGGAGGCCGGACGCGAACATCCCCGGCAGGTTTATCACGCCGATATAGATGCCCGCGACCGCGTTGACGGACCCGGCGACGGAGCCGAGTATCATGCCCGGAAGCGCGCCGAAGGTTGACATGTCCGAGACGAGCATAAGCGCAGCCGCTATGGGCCTGTTTATGTAGCCCAGGCACTGGCCGACGAAATTGCTGACTATAGCGACCTTCGCCCGGATGGCAGAGGACAGCCCCACGACGGTCGCCATGTAGCCGGACGTGCCCAGCCCAGAGGTCGGCACCGTCGCGGGCACGGACGTATAGCTCACGGCCAGCAGGTCGTTCTCTGCCTGGGCCGCGACCTGGTTGGAGGCGGCAAGCTCGTCGTTTTTGGACTTGAGCGTGGGGGAGGATACAACCACGGAGACGGAGCGGACTCGTCTGAACGTAACGTCGGCCTCGGCGCAGTCTACCCGGTTGTCGCGGACGACGGAAAGCACAGTCCCTATCGCCTGCATCGGGCCTTCCCAGGGATGTACCAGGTCGCCGGGACCCTGTGCCTTGAACGCGGCCTTGAACGTCTGCCAGTCGGCGTACCGGTCGCCCAGGAAGAATATCTTCAGCCGGAACTCGGACCCGGTGCCGGTGTCCTCCACATCAGGGTCGTCCAGGTCAGGGTACTCGAAAAAGGCGACGGACTTTGTGAGACTGTCGTTCGCGCTCTGGCAGTCGAACGGGACGCCCTTGTAGCTGCCCTGCCTGTAGTCGTCGCGGATCATCTAAAATTTCCCCCGGTTTACGGTAGTATTTATCGTCGCCGTCGAATGGGGGGCGTTTTCATAAAAAACCTGCGCATGGCCGGTCTGATCAACTGATACGTTGATCGTCGGCATAAAGTCCCTCTCGTATTCCTTCCGCGAAATAGAAGGGTCAAGCTTTGCAAAAAGACGCTGGACCAGATCATCAACCGTCACGCCCTTCGATATCTCGTTTTCCCCTATCATCCTGCCAAGCTTCCAGCCGCCGAAGCCCGCGCCCGCGACGCCGAGAGCGCCTCCCGCCGCGCCGAGCAGTTCGCCCGCCATTCCGCCCGCGCCCGCGAGTCCGGGAATTTTTTTTATCACCGCGCCCGCGCCTTTGGCCGCAGCCGATTCTGCCGCGACGCCCTCGGCTATTCCTCCAGCTCCTTTCAGGACGGCTTTGCCGTTTACAAGAGTCCGAATATCCATCCCAAGACCGCCAGCGGGCCAGTTGGTGACGAACACGGGGTTAACACCTGCCGTCTTTTCGAGCAGCTTGCCTTCGGCGACACCGACGCCCGTGCCCATCAGTCCGCCGAAGCCGCCCATCTGTCTGAACAGCCTGCCGCCATATTTTACGGCAAGGCCGCCCGCAACGAGAGTGCCGCCTATAAGCGCGGCCTCGGCGGCGAGAGAGCCGTAGGAGACGGCCTTTCCGAGTTCCTTGTTTTTCTGGGAAATGTTGCCTAATGCCGTAGCAATGGAGTTCGCCTTCACGAGGACGGCCGTCATCGGTCCGAGCGCGGGCTGAAAGAGGTCGGCAAGGTCGGACTTGGCAGTCCCTTTCAGCGCGTCCCATTGTTTGTTCATCCCCCCCATGCTGATATCTATCTTCTCCTGGAGGGAGTTCTGTTCCCTCATCCGCTGGAGGATGTTACCAAGTGTGTCGTTGCCTTTGCCAAGCAACGCTATAGCGACCGGGGCCCCACGCATACCGAACATCTTATTCGCCGTGGCGAGGATGGCCGCCGCGCCTTTCCCCCGGACCTTACGCTGGAATATATCAATGATATCCACGAAGGATTTGAGGTTGCCCTTCGTGTCGATAAGGTCCTTATTGTGCTTTTTTGCGGCAATCTCGGTAAAGAAGTCCTTGAGCGCCGTGCCGCCGATGCTGCCAGCCAATCCCCGGTTCGAAAGCAGGCCGATCATTGCGAACATCTCCTCCTGGCTCTTGCCAAGAATGGACATGGACGGGGCGGCGTACTTCGCGGCCTCGCCTATGTCCTCGTAGCTCGCGACGGTTACCGCTTTCGCGCGGGAGATGAGGTCGGCCTCTTGCATGTACCCGTCAGGCTTTATGCCGAACGGCGAGCCGATCCCCACTATCGCCTTCCCGGCATCGTCGGGGTTCATCCCGCCGTATGTGGCGAGCGCGGCGGCGGCCTCTGTCGCGCCTCCCTTGGCGGCGACGGCGGCGGGAGAGGCACCCGCCTGGAGGAGCGTCCGCTGGAGCTGCATGACCTCGGCCATATCGAATGGGGACCAGGCCTGGACCTGGAATGCCGTTTTCTTCAGCGCGTCCATTTCACTCCGGAAAACAGCCGCACCCTTTGCGCTACGGTATATCTCGGCGGTGATGCCGAGCGTCGCCTCCTGGAGGTCCGCGGCCGCCGCCACGCCGACATTGAGCTCCTGCGCCCCCTTCCGCGCCGCGAGGCCCATGCCGAGCGCGTATTTGCCCGCCTTGACCATGCCCTCGTAGCTCTGGCGCACCTGGTCGTTCGCCTTCGCGATTTCGAGGACGTTGTTTCTTATGCGGGCGAGGCCAGCGCTCGCCTGGTTTACCAGGGAGAATTCGAGCGCGAGTTTGAAGACGGAACCGGACATCGTAACCCCTCTTAAATCCCCCCTGCGCCCCCCTTTGACAAAGGGGGGATGGGGGGATTTACCTCTTCACCTTATACGTTTTTTTACTGCCCTTCCGCGTCGGGTCCATCAGGTCGGCGTAGGCCTCGACATGGCCCATCGCCTCCTCGTAGGACATTGCCTCCGACTCGGCGGCCGTGAAGCCGATCTTACGAAGCGCCGCCTGAAACACCCGCATTGGCCTTATCCGCCCCTCGAAAGGACTTGAGCCTCTGGCTCAGCCTCTCCCTCGCGGCGGCCAGCTCGTTGTAGTCGTCGATATGCATGGTGGACAGGACCTGCGGCGTTATATTGCCCTTCGGCAGCGTGCCGAGCCGGACCAGCTCGCGCGAGTAAATAAATACGAGGTTGGCGATGGAGCTGCCCTCGGTAAAGCCGTCCCTCTCGGCCTCGATGTGGTCGGCGATGGTGCCCGGCCTCAGCTCGTATTCCCTGTGCACGATTCCCCCGGCCTCGATCCCGACAGGCAGGGTCCCTTTTTCTGTCATTTCAGCCATCATTGTTAAAGCTCCTTTTGGAAGTAACTCCCCCATCCCCCTCTTAGCCTAAGAGGGGGACAGAGGGGGCGTTATTGCAGTCCGCTCGCCAGCCAGTCTATGTCCTGCGTTGCCGCCTCATCCTTGCCCTTCACCGGCTTGCCGACCTTGAGGACGCTCACCCCTGTATAGCTGATACGCGTGCCGTCCAGGTGCGTCACAATGAGCGTACCGTTTTCGAGGCTGTTCCAGTTGAACGCGGGACGCCCGTTGGGGATGACGTATTTGAGCGTGCCTTCGAGCCGCGCGGTTACGCGGCAGAAGCCGGTCTTGTTGGCCAGGTCTACGCGCTTCCGCAGTTCCTGCTCGGGCTCCGTGATCTCCTCGAAGTCCTCTATCTGCTGGCCGTTTACATCGAGTATTATCTTTGATACGTACTCGTCCATCTATCCCTCCTTAAGAAACCGAATAAAGGACGAGGTCCAGCTCGCCCGCGAATATGTGCGCGCCCGGCACGACCGGGGCGGGTATCTTTATGTCGAGCCTGGTGTTGTCCACCAGGTCATACTCCGCCGTGACGAACGTCTTCCAATAATCCACGTCGCGCAGTATCTCTAATTGCTCCTCGATGCGCATCACGTCGATGACCTCCGCGATGACCTGTAGCGGGAGCCGCGCGGTCGCCTTCGGGTGCGGGAACCTCAAGGACAGCCTCTGGCGCACGTCGTCGCGGAAGTAGTCCAGCGAGGTTATCGTGGTGATGTCCAGGAGGGACGGGTCCGCTATGGCCTGGCTGTTGACGGTGTAGGTCGTGACCATGCGGACTACGCCTACTATCTCGCCCGGCATGACATAGAGCGGCGTCACTCCGTTGGCGAGCATCGTCTCCTGTTCCGTCCGGGTGAACCTGTCGGAGACGGCAGGGGCGTCGATGCCCTTCAGCGGCAGGTCGTCAAGGTTATACGCGGGGTCCTCGATGTATCCCTTCGCCGCGCCCATCGCCGCCGCTATCTCCCACGGCAGGGACTTTACTCCGCGTATTTCCGCCGCGACCACGCGGGAGCCGTTTATCGCCGCCGCAAGCGTCGTGGAGGCGGCTACCGCGCCGACGACAGCCGCAACGCCGATCTCCCCGCGCTGTTCCAGCGGGCCGCCGTTTGTGGCAAGCTGGTCGCGGAGCGCCTGGAGCGACGTGCTGTCGTTGTACGCGCTGACGTTTATGTGGTACCGCTCGGCGGCCACCACGTCGAGGGCGTCCTGGATATTGGGGTTCGTCGCGCCGGTCGCCATCGCGGTAACCGCCCCGGCCACGCCCGCAGCGCCCGTCGTCTCGAACGAGATAAGTATCTGGTTGCCGAGCGCGCCCTTGTTCTTCGCGGTGAGTGCGAGCGTGCCGAGGGTGTTGACCAAGGTCACGGGCAGAGAGGGGATGTTGGCAGCCGCCGCGACGAGGGACGCGCCTATGACCGTAGCCGTGTCGGCGGCGTTTACCGCCGCCTCGACCTTCTGGTTTCCCACCCAGAGCCGCGCGACCCCGGTAGAAGTCGCCGGGCCGGTGATTACGACCTGGCCGGTCGCCGCGACGGAGGCCGCCGCGTCGTCGAGCGCGATCGCTGTAAGGTAGACATAGCCGTTGGCCCTTATCGCGGCCCGCGCCATGAGGTGCAGCACCGAGCCCGCGCCGAAGAAAGTCGCCGCGTCATCGTCGCTGTAGATGTCGGTCGGGACCTTCGCGAGCACCGTGCCCGCCGCCAGGCGCTGGCCTATCAAGAGGACCTTCTGCAGGTTCGACGGGCTGTTCCTCAGCGCCGTCGCAGTGTTGAAGGTGAAGTATTTCCCCGGCTTCCGGATCGAAGTCGGGATGTCCGGTATCAGTATCGCCATCTCCTATGCCTCCTTTGTTTTCGCGGGCTGGGGCGCGGGCCCGGCCACCAGTACGAGGGAGCCGTCCGCGACGAGCCTGCGGTAATAAGTCGTGTCCGGGGCGTCAAACGGCGTCTGGTCGTCGATGTAGTCCCTGTGGTTGTTCTCCTTCGGGCACGTCAGGCCCGGAGCCGCTTTTACTTTCATAAAACCCTCCTTTTTAAACGGTTAATAAATCCGATGCGTCCGGCTGGGTCGCCGGGTTGGTCATGTCCCTCTCAGGCTCCAGGAAGTAGTCAAGCCCTATCTTTTGTATGTACAGCGGCGCGCCGGGGACCGGTGGCTGTATCGTCCACCCCGTCCCGAAGACTATGTAATAGCAGGCGAGGCCCACCTTCTTAAGCTCCTCGTCGTGCAGGCTGCCGAAGCTCTTCGGCGCGAGCCGCTGGACGCCGAGGCCGAAGTCCTGGCCCCAGAGGAGGCCGGACATCGTCTCCATTATCGCGTAGGCCCCGACTATATCCTTCCGTACCTTGAGGTCCTGCCTGCCGAGGTCCTGGGAGAGACACCACACGAGCACGTCCGGGCGGCACTGGAACTTCTGGGCGACTGGTGTTATCTTACCCTCAAGGACGCCTACGAAGACGCCGGGCGCGAGGAGCGAGAACTCCTCTATGGTCTTTATGTTCACGCCCGCGAAAGGCTTCACGGCCTTAAGGTATGGGCCGAGGGCGGATGCCGTTGTTGCGGAGATGATAGCGTCTTCAAGTTCCTTGAACACGGCCTAAAATCCCCCCATCTTGTCCCTGCCGAATATCCTCTCCGGCCCGGAGATCACGCCGCCCACCTCGGATGAGCCTTGCGGTATCGGATCGACACCGAGCGACGCCTTGCCAAGGCTGATGTCCGTAAGCGTTTTAACCGCGTCCTTGTAAAGCGCCGCCATGTCGTCGGAGACGAGCGCGCGCCTCGAATAAAGTTTGTACCTGGCTATCGTCGCCGCGAGGTCCTTGACGATGATCGGCGCGGCGGTGAACGGCACGAGGTACCGCTTGCCGCAGTAGCTGTCTATCAGGGCCTCCGCCTTGAGTATGGCGTCGTCCACGCGCGGCTGGTTGACCGCGCCCGTCCCCTCGTCGTCGGTTAACTGGATGAGCAGGTCGTCCGGCATATTGAGGTCGGAGTTGGTTATATAGGGCGTCCCCGTCCCGCCCGCCAGAGGAGTCGTCTGCGGCATTAGGGCGTTACCTCCTGTGTCACGGTCGTATACCCCTGTTTCGTGTAAACCGCCATGTAAACAAGCCCCTTGTCGAGGTTAACTCCCGGCAGTGGGATAAAGCCGTTATCGAGCGTGTACGTGCTCGCCTTTTTATACGACTCGTCGAGACGGCCCGCCATGTAATCGCTCTTGAGGAAGAAGCGCACAGTAAAGCCGCCGACGTTGCCGTCCGACGAGGTCAAGATAAGCTCCGGATGGTTGACGCAGTTGACCAGCGTATCGCCGGAACCGGCACTCCCCGTGGCGTCCCACCGGCCATTGCCGAAACGTCCCGCGAAGTAGTCGCCAAGGCCGGTGGTATTCACAAATCCGCCTCCGCTCCCCGTAGCCGCCCAGTTTCCAGGGTGCGTGCTGGAGAGTCGCGTATCAATATCAACAACGCTCGGCGCGTTCGACGCCGTGACCGTCCCGCCCGTCACTGTCCTCGTGACCGCGCCCCAGACCGACGAGGCCATGTCCGCGACGAGCGTGCCGAAGGAGGTAAGCGTGCGAGTGCCGTAGCCCCACACTGATGCGGCTATGCCGCTCACGGGGGCGTCCAGGTTGTCCAGCTTACGCGCCCTGGCCCCGGTGTAGTTCCAGAGCGTGGCAGGGTTGACGCCGACGTTTTGAGTCAGCGTCCTGCCGCCCGTCCCGGTATATGTCCAGAAACTTCTCGGGTCCACGTTAACCGTGGCCGTCTGCTCTACCTGTAGCGCGACGGCGTAAGACACCTTGCCGTTGGCGCTGCTGAGGTTGTAAAAGGCCGTATATGTCCCAGGCGAAGCCGAGGTGGTCCAGTTGGCGAAGGCCGTCGTCGTGGAGCGGTTTGGGAACGGCTTGAGCGTGAGGGTCTTCACGACCTGCCCGGTCTCGTCTATCACCTGGATGTTGCCGTATTGCCGCGCGGTAGGCGAATATACCTTGCCGTGCCATACCGAGCTGATGCCCAGGGCGTTGGCGGTGCCGATCATAATCAGCAGGAGGGAAAGCGCGGCGAACGCCTCTTTGATGTAATATTTGCGCTTCTTCTCACGCTTATATTCAGGGCAAAGGCTACACACCTTTTTCTCCTTCATCATTATTTGACACCTTTCCTCGGTCATGCCGTCAAAGACCGGGCAACCGCCCCAAGCGAGTCTCGGCCTGCCGGGATGGAAAGTGAAACTCATCTCAGATAATTTCCTTTCGCCGAGCTGTGCGGCCAGTGGCAGTCCATGCAAACATTGAACATCTTCCCCCAATTCACCAGGGGCTGTTGTTTTATTATCGTATCCCAGGTCTTCACCTTCGCGGGCTTCGGGGCCTGTATCGAATAGGCCATGAGGGGCGCGACCGTCGTGCGCGACCAGAACGTTACCGCGCTGCGCTTGCCCCCATACGGCGGCCGGACGTGGCTCGCGGAGTCTATAGCCGTGTTCCGGCCCCTCGACGCCGCCGCGTTGTGGCAGGCAAGGCAGACCTGGACCTTCGGGCTGTCCGGCCCCTGGGTAAAGCCGACGAAAAAGGACGTATAGTTCTTGTGCCTGTCAACACACGTCCTATTCGGCCATCTCGGTATGTTCCAACAGGTATAGGTGTGAAGTACCACCCACTTGCCGGTGTTCGCCCAGTGACAGGCCCCGCAGTTATTCTGGGGCCCCATAGACGTGTAATTCCCGTGCGGGCCTGTCACGGTCACGCCGTCCTGGACGTAGCCCTGCGAGGCTATAGCGGCAAGGCCGAGAAGGGCAGCCACTACTATGGCGAATAAGATTCTCACAGGCTATGCGCCCCCAGGCAAGGCGGGCAGGTTATGCTGTGGCAGCCGAGCGGGTCCGGGAATGCGTCGATATTCGCGCAGGCGGTGAAAGCGCCGCCAGTCGCCTTGCCGAACCCCTCGAAGTAGAGGCAAACGTGGTCACACGTCTCGTACCCGAGCTGCACCTGCCGGTCGAACAGATTTACGGCTATCTTCGCGCTGTCCGCGAGCGGGGTAACATATTCGGCGGCCTCAAGCTGGGAAAGCGAATTATAGATGCTATGTCTTATAATCACGCCGCCTTCCTGGACCACCAGGTGGAGCGGGGAGGGAAATGTTACGCCGTACCCGGAGACTATACTGACGCTGGAGAGCCGCCAGAATTGGCCGCAGGTCGGTGCTACGCCCAGCATGTTATCCGTAGAGAGGTCGGCACAGACGTTGCCGCTCGTCATCGGGGAGTCCGGAGGGATAGGGTCGCCCGCAGCGCCCCATGCCGGATAATAGAAGGCGCTAAATATCAACATCCACATTATCACCGGAAGCGCTACAAGTCCGAACATCTTCCACCTGTCGAGTTTCATTTCTTCCTCCTATTCGTAGATAAAGGCCAAAAACAACCGCGCCGAAGTAGCGCCCGTATTCTTGATGACCACATGCAGGACCCGAGTCTTATCGAGGTCGATGTAAGGCATGTCGCATTGCACGTCCTGGACATAGTCCGCGCCGTTGGGCGCAGCCGTCAGGCTCCCGAAGTTTATCGACGACAGATAATTATCGAGGCTGTATGCCGTACCCTCGAACGTGCTGCGCGAATAGAAATAAACCCGCCAGGTGGTCGAGGCCGTGGATACGGCCGTCGCCTGTTTTATCCGTACCTGGGCGGGGTACGGATGCACGGCGGAGTAATTGTTCATTATGAAGTTGGTGATATTTATCTTGCGGGATGCCCCGCCCGCAAGGTTGGCCGTTATCGTTGCGAATATGGCCTTATAGTCCTGCTTCACGGGGAGCGTCGCGCCGCCGAGAGTGACCACTCCCACGACGGGTATGCCGCTGGGGGTCTTCGTCACGGCCCCGTCTGTTTTGGATGGAGGCTGGACGTTCAGGCCGAAACCGTCATCCTGTCCGCCGAAGGCGGCCGCCGCCAGGCCGAGGCCTATCACCGCCACAAGGATTACCAGCAATGCGCTATTTTTTTTCAAGATTATTTTCCTTTGGCCAAAATAAAAAAAGGGTCATCCATTTGGATGACCCTTACATTACAGCACTAACGCGGAAGCCGTCCGCGTGAACTACTTCACTTTCTTCGCGGCCTTTTCGGGGGCCGGAGCACCTATCACCTTTGCGCCTACCGGGGCATCATCGACCTCGAAGAAGTCCTTCTGGAAGTCGTCCCTCAGCGCCGCCACCTGTTTTTCGGAAAGCGAGTCCCAAAGCACGTACGTCTCGCCCTTGCCGAAGGGGATGCCCGCGCTGAACCTCGGGAGGTCGGTCTTAATCAGGATGTACTTTGCCACGGATCGATCCTCCTTTACCAGTTATTGCTTTCGCTCACGGTGCAGTTAGCGGCGTTGCGAGTCCGCGTCCAGCCGATAGCGATATAATTATTCGGGGACGGGAATGTAACAGAAAAGTCGCCGGTATAGGTAAGTTTAGTACCCGCGATATAAACCGGTGTCCAGGGGCCGCTCGATGTCGGGCCGGAATAGACGGCGCAGGACCCGGCGATAGAGGAGTAGTTACCGAGTATGGTGACGCCCTTTACAGTAACTGTGACGTTACTCCAGCTACGCACGTCGTAAACGTCCTTGTAGATGCGTTCCGTGGACGCTACGCCGGTCCAGCCGGTGAAAAGGTTCGTGGGCGGCGGATACTGCCGGGTGCCGCTATAGCCTGCTGACGGTCCGCCGACTGCGGCGGCGTAGGCCACGCCGTCGCCCTTCTGCCTGCCGTCCATGACGACGAGGGCGGCGAGGACGAGCATCACCATTCCCAATATTAAAAACAGTTTTTTCATCTTTTAAACCTCCTTTAAAGTAACTCCCCCCATCCCCCCTCTTAGCGTAAGAGGGGGGACAGAGGGGGGCGTTATTATACCGTCCCGTCCGAGCCGACTGCGAGGAAATAAAGGGTATAGCCTGCGTTATCCCTCGCATATACGCCGTATTTATACTCCTTGTTGTTGAAGACATTCTCATCCGACGGCTTGTCCAGGGCCGTGAACTCCGGGGTCTGTCTCCGCTGGAAAAGGAACGGCTTTATCGGCCTCTTGGTGGAGAGCAGATACCACTTCGTCGCGTCCGCCGCGAGCCTTGGGGAGATAAGGACATCCGCCGAGTTATAGTAGACGTTGGACGCGCCGTTCGCCATCTTGTCGGCCCTGACCGTCTCCAGCGCCGCCTTTTCGAGCTGGGGCGGCACCACCAGGAGGTCCGGCATGATATCCATCTGTTTACCCGCGTTGTCCACGAACTGCATCATCTTCGCCCTGGCTGCGGCGTAGTTCACCTCGTTAAGGATGCCGTGCATGAGGTTCGACTGGACAGACCCGTCGTCGAGCGGATGGTTGTCGTCGAAGAAGTTCGCGCCGTCATAGCACCTCGTGGTGAAACCTCCGGCCAGGAGCGGAAAAACCAGGTCGTCCGGGTGCAGGGCGGCAGAATAGGCCAACTCCTCAAGGACAGGTTTGTACACGCCGATCGTGTCGTCTTCGATATCTTCCCTGTCAACGGCGACGGTGCCCTCGAAAGGCTTGTTTTTAACGGTGTAGTTATAGGCGGAGAGGTTCTGTATCTGGCGTTCCCCGACCCACTCGCGGAGTTTCATCAGTTTGCCAAGCCATTTGTAGTCCTGCTGCTTGGTGCTGGACGGTACCTCTGTGGCAATCTGCTGGTATTGCGGCTTCGCCAGGCTTAAGGCCTCGCGGAAGATCGTGCTGAAGCCGATATACATACTCGACAGGTTTGATTGATTTATTATCATTTCGCTTTGTCTCCTTTCGGCCCCGAAGGGCGGTTATTTTACGCCTTGCGCTCTATGTCTATCCAGGCGTTCCCGGCGTCGTCCACTTCCGAGATAGCGCCCACCTTAACCTGGTGCTGGGTGTTACCGGTCAGGTCCACCGTCTGGTCGTCCAGCGCGTAGGCCAGCTCACCGATATGTCCGGTAAGGTCCGAGCCTGTTGCCAGGCCGAATACGTTGGTGCGCCATACGGGGACCATCACGTCCCCGTCCGCGCCTGCGGTGTTATCGACTGCCTGCCTCGCGATGCCCACGAACTTGAGGCCCGCGCTATCCGCCGCAGGCTGGGCCAGGTCGTTCGCGTCCACGGCAACCATGCCGCCGCCCCTTATATTCGCGCCGCCCTTTACTTTATACGCCGCGTGTTCGTCTTCCTTGCGCCTCGTGTTTCTGTCCGCTGTCAGTGCTGCCATTATTCAGTACCCCCTTTCTTGTCCGCCGTCGCCTTGAAGGCCTCCGGCTTTATGCCGAGCTGCTTGCAGACGGCCATCGCCGTATCGTCCATCGCGCCGCCGCCCTGGCCCTCGACGGTTTTGATGACGCCGCCGACGACCTTCGGGGCCACCTTGCAGTACGCGAGGAAGCCGTCCAGGTCCTTCTCCGCGTACTCGCGTGCCCAGCCCTCGTTCGCCGGGGTGACCTTGCCGTCCTTCAGGGCAGCCATCACCGCGTCGTCGGCGTCTTTCCTCGCCTGCCTCGCCTTCAGGGCCGCGACCTCGCCCGCCAGGCCGCCGTCCTTCGCGGTCTCCTTGAGACCGAGGACCGTCCCCTTGCAGACGGACAGCGTCGCGCCAGAGCTCAGGCCCAGGGCAGTCGCCAGCTCGCCTGGCACCTCCGCCTTGAGGGCCTCGATAGCCGTCACCGCGTCCCTACCGTCCACGTCCTCCCTCAGGGCCAGCGCAGTGGTGACCGTCGCCCTGAAACCGAACAGGGCCTTGCACGCCGCCTGCACCGTCGTCTCGTCCGCCGTCTCCGGCAGGCCGAGAAGCTCTTTCAACCATTTCATTTCTACTACCTCCTCCTCTGTTTTGGGGTTGCCCCCGTTTATATCACCCTCACCCCCTGCCCCTCTCCCATTAGAGGGCGAGGGGTTGTTGAGTTTATTGACGACGGGTTCCATCCCGTCGATCGCTGGCATGTTGGTCAGGGCGGCGTTAAGGAACTCGACCGCCCGCCTGTCCTTTTTTCGTATCATCACCACCGGCGAAAGGTACCGGTACTCGCGGTTTTTCAGGTAGCTCGCCGCGCGGTCATTCCACCGCACACGTCCCCATATCCCGCCGCCCTCGCCGTCGCCCCTGTCCGCAAGCTCCTCGATCCATCCGGCTGCGGGTGCCTCGGAGCCGGAAAGCGTCTGGTGCTCGTAGTCGAGTACCGCGTCATTCGTCCTGGCCTTCCAGGCCTCCATCGTCAGCCGCCTGGCCTCGGCGTCGTTGATGAACGGGTCTTTGCCCGAGGGCTTTACCTCGCCGGGAGGCACCATCTGCACCCAGTCCGGGGCGTCCATCAGCTCCACCTGGGAAAGTATCAGTCTTTCAAACAAGCCCATTAAACTCACCTCCTAACAGGTATTTTAAAAGCTGGCTGCTTATCTCTTCCCAGTCCTCGTCTTCCTGTATCATCAGGAAGGGACGCGGCGGGAGCGCCGGTATCATCACTTTTTTTGCGAAGGTCACGCCGTCCCGGCCCATGAACTTCAGCGCCTTCCCCTTCTTCGGCAGGATCGTATGCGCCTTCGCGCCCAGGTCCTGCGGCGCGGCATAGGGGACGTTCGTCCCGACGAAGACGCTGCTGCCCGATACCTGCACCCCGAAGCTGTCCCGGAGGCGGCCGCTGTCCACCAGCGTCTGGCCCTCGCCCGCCTTTTTTTCCTCGCCCTCCGCGCGCTTCGACTTTTTCCAGGGCGTCGGCCTGCCGCCTACCCGGAAATTTTCGTCCACGGAGTCCTTTATGACGCCGCCCGCAATCTCCAGCGCGGCCCTCGGGCTGCCGAGCCTGCCCTGTATCTGTCCGATCAGGTCGAGGACCTTCTGCCTGCCCTGGAATTTTATACTGAGGACTTCACCCATTTTAGCCTCTTTCCCGTCATCGCCTTTTTAAGCCCCCGGAGGGCCGGGACGAAGGATTGCCCGTCCCAAAGTTCATGAACGTTCATGAACGTATTTACGGCGCTTACAGCGGTATATCCGTGCCTGCCGTCACCCCACCCTGGCTACGCGGCCCACGAGAGGGCCGGGTTGGTGTCAAAACCGGGGTCCGGGGACAGGTCCTCGATTAGCTCGCCCGTCCTCGGGTCCACCCGCTCATCCGGCACCTTGCTCAGGACATCGAGACCCCTCGCCCTGAGCTGCCTTTCGGAGAGCGCCCTGACCCGGCAGCGGCATCTGAAGCCGTTCGGCGGGTAGTGCGTCTTCCAAAACTCGTGGTCGGCGGGGAAGCAGAGGCCGTCCATCGCCCTGTGCGCCGGGCGCGTCCGGGAGTCGTGCACCGCCTCGTATACCCAGTAGGGCCTGACCGCCCTTATCGCCGGGCTTTTCATCTCCCGATACCGGCCCACCTGGTAGGCCGTCTGCGTGTTCTGGCGGAAAATAAGCTCCGCCCGGCTGTTGTCGAGCCTTGTTACGCCGTACCGGTTGAACACCGAGTCTATGCTGTCCCGCCACTGGGAGTACGTCTTGCCCTCCTCCAGCGCCTTCATCAGCTCGGCCTTTACCCCCTTGATAAGGTCCAGGCTGGACTGCCCGGAGATCGAGAACGCCTTCGACCGCGCAGCCTGTTCCAGTTTGTAATATTCAGCCCCGGTCATCGGCGTCAGGCCCCGGAGATAGTCAACTGCCTCCTCGAACGGCAGGTTGTAAAAGCTGATGGCCTCTGCCTTGAAGGCGGCCACATAACCCTCACCCCCTGCCCCTCTCCCATCAAAGGGCGAGGGGTTAAGGTCGTCATCTCCCTCGGCCTGGACTTCTGCGCGTCCGGCCAGGTCGGCCAGGATTAGACACCTGTACAGGGCTTCAGCCAGGGGCTCCGTGTCGTACTTCTTTCGGTTTTCAAAGATCGCTTTCAGAAATCCGGGGGCCGACTCGCTTTCCGCCGCCCGCCTCTTTATCTCGTCACAGACCGGCCCGAAAAGCTCCGATGTCATCTCCGCCGCCTGGTCGGCCAGCGCGTCTATTTCCTGCTGGACGTCAGGCAGTTTTTTTTTAAGGCCGCCTTATATGCGCCGCCGTCTCCGCCGTCGCCGTTATCGTTAAGCTGTACGTTCGCGCCTCCCGATATGGGCTCGAGCGTCTCGTCGCCGTCAGCCGGGAGCGGCCAGCCGAAAGTCTCGCTCATATCCTTCGCGGTGAACTTATAGCCCATCCCCTGGCCTATCGCACGGCGCTTGATGTCGCTGTCGAGGTCCTTCGCGTCGTCCGCCATCAGCCGAAACACCGGTAGCGGCTTGTCGAAGCCGTAGTTGTACCCGACGTAACCGGCGATGATCTGGTTTTTCACGGTTCGGGACAGCGCCTTCGCGTCCGCCTTCTTTATGTCGCCGCGCACCTCGTCGTGGACCTTTCCGAGCGCGAGGGAGTGGCCTCCGCCCTTCGATCCCGTCCCGGAGGTGAGCGTCTGGCCGAGTACGGCCTTGCTCATTTCCTCGTTCGCGAAGTCGGCGAAGAGTTTGAACACGTCCGCGCCCTGCGTGCCCTTGATGGACTCGACTATCTCTATCTGCGTCTTGTTGCTTATCACGGCGGCGGCGTCGGAGCCGAGCATCGTGACGGCCTTTATCAGGGCGTCCTTATCCTCGTTGGATGTGGCCGGGTCGTATTTGCCGATCCGCATCGGCATCCCGTAAGCCTCGCAGAACGTGACCCAGTCCTTGATGCTGTAGTTTTTAAACAGGTACATCCAGGCGACCGGCCTGAACAGCGCGCTCCTCGGCACGGTGCCGCATTTGGCCTTGTAGGTATGGACCACGAACTTGTATGGCGGCAGCTCCTCGCCGTATACGGGCTGGTCTGGAGTCAGTACGCGGGGAAGCGCCAGGATGTCCTCCTGGAAGTTCATATTGAAATACGTGAACCGGCGCTGGAGCTTTTCCTTCAGTTCGACGATCCGATACTTCTTCCCCAACTCCCATATTATTTCAAGGCACGAGAAACCCTTGCCCGAGGCGTCCATGAGGTGGTGCAGTGACTCGTCGAAATTCTCCAGGCCCTCAAGCATCTCCTTCACGTCGGCGGCTATCGCCTTGTCCTGGCTGCTGTCCGAGGCCGGGGTGACCTCCCAGGGCAGGCCGGATACGGAGGACTTCCGGGTCTGCATGATGGATATGAGGTGGGTGTCCTTCTGCTCCATCTCCTCGAACAGTTCCATCTGCCTGAAGATGTTGCCCTGGTCGGCTTCGCGGAAGATCATTCCGAGTTTGGAGGCCGTGAGCCGTTCCGAGGGGTAGTCGAGGAGCCGGTCGCGTATCCAGGATACGGCCACCTCGCGCGTCTCTGGCCGCTTGGACGTAATCTCCCTGCCCCATGCGTCGTATAGCATCAGTAGGCTCCCTTTTCATTAAACCGCGCCGTGCGGCTGGACACGCTCTGGTATCCGACCGGGCCGGAGGACAGCAGTTCTTCCGCCATCGCAATAGCGCCTTCGAGGGCGTCCGGCCCGTCGTCGTGGACGGAGGATGAGGGGAAGGCCTCAAGCTGTTCCCGCAAAAGGTCCTGGTCGGAGTGGCCCTTCAAAAAGAATATTTTTTTATGCTCGGCAAGGGGGGAGAGCCTCAGTATCCGGCCCTCCTTGTTCGTGGAGGTGGTTTTCTCTACCAGGCACAGGGGATATTTGCGTTCCTGGGCCTTCAGTTCCAGTGCCGAGCGCAGGAACTCCCCGATCGCGTTGATTTCCGATCCAATGGTGTCCGGCTTATAGTTTTCCTTCTGGTCGTAGAGCGCCCCCACCAGCGCGTCGGGTGTCGCGTGCCTGATCCAGGCGTGCCGGACGTATATCCCTTCCGGACAAAGCGAAATGGTAATAACCGCTTTGAAGTCGTTATGTTGGCCGGACTTGGAGGACGGGTCGGCATAGGTGGCCGTCACGAGCTTCTTTCCGGCCAGGTCGGTGTCCTCGTAATAGTTTTCCAGCCAAGCGCCCTCGAACGCCGCCTGCTCGTCCTGTGGCTCGTTCTGGTACTCGGCCGAGAACGCCTTTACGCCTATCGTCGCCCGGATGCTGACAAGGTAATCGACCGGGAAGCGCGCGGGCCAGAAGGAGGAACCGTCGTCTTTTATGGCCTTGAAATGGAAGGCCTTGAACTTCTCGTTTTCCATGAGCTGCGCCAGGCCGCTCTTTTTGGAAAGCTTAGTCCCGACCACGAAGAGCTTGCCCGTCTTCGGGTTAAGCGAGGGGAGCGCCGCGCGGAGTACCCAGTCTACGAACGCCTTGCAGCGTTTCGGGTTCTTCGCCGACTCGTCGTTTTCGCCGTCGTCTATCCTTATCCTGTCCGGACGGTGCGGGCCGTTCTTCAGGCCGCGCATTCCCTGGCCGATGCCGCGCGCGAGGACCCGGATACCGGTCGAGGTCGTGAAGTCCGACTCGGACCAGCTCGTACCCTTCAGGTTCCCGAAGTCGGACTTTATGCGGGGGTTCTCCTCCAGCTCCGCCATCATGGCGGACGTGACGCCCGCCGCCTGGGTCTCCGTGTCCTGGGCTATGATCGGGAACTTTATCTTCCGGAAGACGACTTCCTGGAGTGTTTTGCCGAATGTTATGATCGTGGACTTGGCGCCTCCGCGCGGGGCGTCGCCCGCGGCCGGTTCCTCGACGCTTGCCGCCTCGTCTATATCGACCAGCTCCTGATGGAACTCGGCGAACTCGTCCTCGCAGTAATGCGGCAGGTAGACCTCGATGAAGTAGAGCGTGTCGTGCTCCGCCCTATCCTTACGGGCCCTCTTCTTCTCCGGCGTGTCATGGGGGAAGGCCGTGACCTTCTCGCGCACGAGCCGCCTGAGCTGTTCCAGCCGTTGCTCGAACCTCTTCTCGGTCAGTTTTTTGGTATTGAACAGGCTCATCCCTTCGACTTTACCCTTTCAATAAACTCGTCCATGTATTCGGCCTCGAAATGCGCCGCCAGCTCCGGGTCTTTTTCGTTTAGAAAGCTTATAAACACCGTGAGGAAGTCCAGGAACGCGGCCGCCTTGTCCGTCGTCCCGCCCGATATCATCCGGGAGCGTATCTTGTCCACCGTCGTCGAGAGTTTGTTGAGCTGCGCCAGGTCGTTCGGGTCCACTCGGGAGCCCTGGGACCTAATCTTTTCGCTGAGCGCCCTGATTGCGTCCAGGAGGCTCTTCAGGATCAGCTCCTCCGAACTCTCTATCGCGTCAGTCAGCTCTTTACGCTTCGCGTCCGCATTCGCCCGGCGTTCCTCCCAGTTAAACTTCTTCTTCCAGCCGCCCTCGCCGTAGAGCACCTGGCGGGTGAACCTCGGCCACTGCTTCCGCATCTCCCGCTCGATCTCCTCGTCGGACAGCCCCTGACAGTACAGGGAGAAGGCGTAGTCCTGCGCGTCGGCGTGGTATGCCATTACTCCCCCAGGTCCTTCTTGAGGCGTTCGACGAGCGCCGTCACCTCGGCGTACTCCCTGTGCGTGTCCAGTAGGAGCTTCATCTGGTCCGCCGCCTCGAGTACGTTCGTATCGAGGGGATCCCCATAAAGGTCCATCTCCGCGCGGATCGTGCGCCTGAGCGCAAGGTGGCGGATTTCGAGGTCCTTCTTTTTCTGCTCGGCCTCGGTCAGCCTGCCCCGTAACTGGAGCCTCTCTTCGTTGTAGTTCATGATTTTGTCGGCCCCATTTCCATTGTGCGCGTCTCCCGGATACGCTGCACCGGGCAGAACAGGTTATTCCTGGCTATCTCGTTCGCCTCCTTGAGCCGCTCTATCGTGAGCGACATGATCGTAAGCTGGTCCTCTGCCAGCTTCCGGTAATCCTGCACGAGGTCCACGTTCTTTTCGTACATCTGGACGACCTGCTCGAACCGCCTGTTGGCTTCCTCGCGTTGCTGGTGATAAAGCTCCTTGAACTCCTGGAAGCGCCGCTCGCCGTCAGAGCGCTGGATCTCGTACTCCTTTTTCAGCGATTCGACCTCGGCCCTATGCTCCTCGTCCTTCCGGGACTTGGCGCGCCTGATCCTGTAATGCAGCCCCAGTGATATGGCAAGGCCCGCCCAGGGGCCGTAACGCACCGAGACTGCCAGAATCTGAGCAATTATCTGTTCTATCATCAAGCCTCCGGGTTGTGGGTCTGCAAAAGCCCTCCGGGGATCGCCCGGAGGGGAAATGTAGAGCCAGAAGGGAAGGCTACGATGCCGCCTGAGCCTGGACGCCGTTCGAAGGCGTTAAGCCGTTCTTCCTGAGCAGAGACACTGCACCGACCCTGAGCTGGTCAACGGTGTTGCCGGAGACGCCTATCATCTCACCGATACGCCCGGCCTCATCGAGGGCCGTGTCCGCGACGGCCGTCTTGCCCACGGATATCAGGCCCTGCTCCACCGCCGAAAGCGCGGCCTTGCGTTTATCGCCCGTGGAATTGGCCACGGCGCTGACTGCCGTCACCATGAGCGGCACCGCCATCGGTTCCGCCTTCTTGACGATCTCGCTGATAATATGGAATATCTCGGCCTCGGCGTTCGTCGCCATTATCTTCACGTCCGCGCCAGTAAGTTTCCCGTCGCCGTTCTGGTCGAGCGCCTTCACCACCTTCGCCTTTACGTCCGCGAAGAATCCTTCCATCTGGTCCACCATCGGGTTGCTGCCCATCTTAATTCCCTCCGTTGATAAAGTTCCTGATTGCCCTGCCGACCTTACGCCAGTAGGAAGGCTCGTCCCAGTCGCCCTTGCCTGCGATGTTAAGATAAACGCCTTCCTGGCCTGCGTCCTGTCCATCATGCGGTTTCCCCTTTGCGTCGAGCGAGAATCCTATGTCCTCGCCCTTTATGCCGTCGCTGTCGTCCAGCTTGAGGTCGATGCCCGCCACTTAGTTTCCCTGCGCGGCCGGGGCGATCTGCGCCGCCGCTTCCAGCATCGAGGGTGACTTGTCGTTGTAGGCCGTCGTCCTGTCGAGGGACATCTCCGTATGCGCCGCCTGGACTTTTGCTGCGGCGTTTTTAATATCCACAGTGAAGCCCGCGTCGGACATCTTCTTGATATAGGTTTTCACGGCTTGATCAAACCTCTCTTCGCCGCTCCAGTGCAGACCCTTCTCCTCGGCGAGAAGGCACGCCTCCCTGGCGACCTGGCCGCCCAGGGCGAACAGGTTCTGCGCGTGAGCGGATTTCGAGGACTTCACGAAGCTGACTGCGGCGGCGCAGGCCGACGTTATCAGCAGCGGCAGGCCGACGGTTAAACCGATGTTTAAAAGCGCTGTTTGCATTTTTCCTCCTATAAAACCTTGTGAAATACCAGCCTGCCAATATGGCAGAGCGGCTTGAGGCCCTTCGCCCAGGCGGGCGGAGCTATGCTCGTGTCGTAGTAGTGAGTCGCGCCGTCCGTGATATCTACCTGCCCGGCCGCGACCGCGCCCGCCGCCCTGGACGCACGTTCCCAGGACTGTTCCGAGTCGTGCGCGAGCGGGTCCAGCATCTTGGCGCGGTTGGGGTCGTTCTCGCTGAATGAGGAGAACTGCCACTTCTTCAGGATGACCGAGCGCGCGTCGTTGCCCCACCACGTCGGGTGGCTGGCCCGGTTCCGGATAACGCAGAGGACGCCGTACATGGCCGCCGTGCCTTCGCCCCTGGCCTCGGCCCAGGCGCACATAGCCGAGAGCACGAGGTCCGTCTGCCCTTCGACGGGCTTTGTCTTGTCGGGGAGGGCAAACTGCATTACGCGGCGCTCCTTTCGGCGTCTATACCCCGGAGCAGCCAGGAGAACTTAAGGCAGGCCCCGTAATAGCAGTAGTGGTTGTTCCCGGCCTCGCACGGGCCGCCCGCGTGGCCGGAGAAAAGTACCGCATGAACGGCGGCGAGCAGTTCCGGGTCGGCCTTTTTTATTATCGCGATGTCCGCGTCGTGGACTGCGGGGTATTTCGGGAGGCTGTTTTCCATCGTCCTTTTGTCTCCTTAACCCGTCGCCCTCTGGGAGAGGGGCAGGGGGTGAGGGTTCTTGAGGGGCGGGGGACGAAGCCCCCGCCTCCTCTCCGTTGGTTGGGCACCCTGGTTCTCTGCCCCAGGGATATTTAGTTTGGTGGAGGCCAAAAGAGTCGCCCCCGAAACAAGAAACAGGGAAGGACAGAGAATGAACTACCTGCCGGGAAAAACCATCGTTTTTGTCGAAATTCTCATCCGTGTCATCCCGCCTTAAAGACAAAAAAAATAGGATTCATCTATCGATGAATCCTACATTACAAGAGAAACCCGGAAGCCGTCCCCGTGAACTACTTCACTTTCTTTGCGCCTCTTGTCCGTTAAGGGGCCCCACCCAGTCGATCTGGCGACGGTCGGGTTCGCCGGTGCTGATTATCTCGTAGATCCAGCGGACGGTAAGGCCGTATTTGCGGGCAAGGGCGGCGTGGTTTGAGCCGTCGAACTCGGCCCTTATCCTCCGGTTACGGATAAACGCGTTAATCTCGTCGGCCTTCGGCATATAGAGCGGCAGGCCGCCCTCCACCTCGGCGAGACGGATCGCGTTCGCGACGCCTATGACCTTCGCGTACCGCTGGAGGTTCAGCGGCAGCTCTTCCATCCGTACTTCGTCACGCCAGTCGCCCGCCATTTCAGTCACCGCCTTTTAAAAGCCGCTTAAAGTCGTCTTTAAAGCGACCTACAACGTCCGGGCAGTCGGCAATTACCTCGAAGTTATTGTCCTGTTTTGCGGCGCTCCCGGAGAAGTTATAGGAGCCGGTAAGCACCTCGGAGCCGTCGATTATCATGTATTTGTTGTGCTGGAGGTACCGGCGCTTTTTGATATGGACCTCGACGCCACTGGCGGCGAGGTACCTGCCCTTCGAGTACCGGTTCCTGGACTGGACGCGGTCCATGTAGACGACGACCTTCACGCCGCGCCTCGCCAGCGCCGCAAGCTTTTCCGCGACCATCGGGTCGGTGAAGGCGTAGGCGGCCACGTCCACCGTATCCTTCGCCTTATCGAGTTCCGTCAGGATGATCCACCTGACGTTGTCGGGCGGGGAGAAGTACGGTTTCACGTCGCAGGCCAGGGCCTGGCCGGTAAACACCAATATCAAAATTACGGAATTTAGAAATTTTCTCACGGAATCCTCCCTTCGGTCAGCCGATTATACCATCCCACTCTTTGTCTTGTCTCTTTTTCATCGCCTTCAGGGCCTCGGTCGCCTTGATGGCCATACTGCGCGTGAGGAAGCGCACGGAGGAGACCTTGAAACGCCCTTCCAGAAAGTGGCCGAGCGCGGCGTGGGTCTTTACCCTGGCCACGTCCTCCCACAACGCGATGATGGTAGCCTGCTGCTCCGGCGTGGCCATTGCGCCCCAGGCGCATTCCTTCAGTCTTCTTTTCCCGCCCACTGGCTCGCGGTAGGAGTCCATCTTCCGCTTGCCTTTGCCCTTGCCCGCACCCTTGCCCTTCCCGACCTTGAAGCCAAGCTCCTTGAGGCGTTCGAGCACCGCGCCGTATTTGGCGTAGGTAAGTTCCTTCGAGGAGGACACGCCCGCCGCGCCCAGGAGCACCGCCTCGTATTCGTCCTGGGAGAGGTGCAGGTCGGACTTCGCGATGTGGATTATCGCCTTCTCGGCGTTGCCGATGAGGGCCTTCGGGTTGTGGAACTTCATCAGCCCTCCACCAATTCCTTGAGCTTCAAAAGCTTTTCGAGACTCCACCCCGAAATATTAAAAGTGATGGAGCCGGAAAGTACGGGCGGCAACGGCTTCCAATGGCCGCGTTCCTCCTCCACCTCCTCTTTAGTCGGGCGCACCCTGCCGGGGATGCGATGCCGTTCAATTTTGTCCTTATCGGGGGCCGCAGCGCCTTCCTGCGGGCCTTTCTCAGGCGGCTTCATAGACATACCCCCCGAATTTGTGGCCTTAAAATGTCGTGTGCAAAAGCCGCCCCGCTTCACGCCGAGCTTGCCACAGCCTTCGACCTTGCATAATTTCTTTTCTGCCATAACCTCAACCTCCTCCTGTTTCTGTTTCCTTTTTTTATTTCTTTCCAAAACGCCCTCAACTATTTCCTCCGGCAACGGGGCTGCCGCGCTGACAAACTGCATCTGGCTGGCAAAGGGGCGTCCACAGGACTTGCATTTAAGCAGTCGGACGGCCCGGCAGATTGTCGAGTCATAGTATTCTTCCGGAAGAAACATTCCCTCGCACCAACGACATCTCATTTCGCCCTCCCCAAACTGTTCTTTATAAGTCCTCTCAATCCGGTACTCCATCCTGTCAGAGAACCTGTCGCCGCGCCTTTGCCGCCATGTCATTGCCTGTATGAACTCCCGGTCCTCCCGCGAGAAGCCTCCAGCCTCGCCGAGGTCGAGCAGCTCCTGGAGGGCGGCAAGCTTTGCGCGGACAGTCATGCGGCCCCTTCCGGCTCTGGAAGAGCAATTTCGACGCTCTTGTTGTTTTTGATTAAGTGGGCCTTCAAGGTTTTGAAATTGTTCCACCAGGGCCAATAGCTTGTTATTTTTTTATCCGGTAGCGGCCAGCCGTACTTTTTATGTATCTTTATAAGCTTCGGCGTCCGCATTTTCGCCGGATGGATGTACCGTTCCTGCGGCCTGCAGAAGCGGCGGCGCTCCTCGCAATCATTGAGCAGCCATTCGCCCTTAAACCATCCATCCACGTAAAAAAGTATTACGAGACGCATCTTGTCCTGTTTCACCTGCAGGGTGAGCCTATATCCGTCGCAATGAAGGATCGCCACTCCATACGGCCAGGACAGCTTTTCCTCTACTTGTTTCCAGTCTTCCTGCGTCATATTTGGCCTCGTCAGTTATCGCGTCACGATAAGACGGGGAGCGGGGGCTCCCCGTTTCGGCCTTACGCTACCAGGTCCTTCGACGCCTTGAAGGATACGCGCCTGTGCGCGGCTACCTTTACCGACGCGCCGGTCTTCGGGTTCCGCGCCATGCGGGCCGGTACGGCCTTCACCTTGAACGCGCCGAAGCCGCGCAGCTCGACGTTATGGCCCTGGCCGAGCGAGGACTTGACGCCTTCCAGGATGCAGCCCAGCATGAACTCCACGTCCTTTTTCAGGAAGCGGGCACCCTGCGCCTCCGCGATCTCCATCGTCTCGTTAACCAGGTCGTCCTTCGCGTATTTCATTATCTTCTTCGTCATCATGCACCTCCGTGTGTTTTGAGTGTGGCCAGGCAGTCGGGACAATCTACCGCCGCCGTCGTGATTATCAGTCTGTCGCCGCTGACCTGCCCGCATCGGCTGCGCCGGTACCAGCGCTGCGGGTCCTCGTCCACCATGTAGGGGACGAGGCAGTGCACCTTCAGGCCGTCCGCGTCCATCGCTGACGGGTAAGGGACGAGTTCGGGTTTCATACGGACACCTTCGGCATATCAACCTTGATGATGTTGTGCCAGCTTCCGGGTGCGAATATTCGGTGATCCTTCTTTGTGTAGATGTTTCGCACCAGTATGTAACCGTTGGCATATATATCCTCATGGCTTAATACCTTGGCCGTGAAGCGCCCCCTGCCGACAGAGACCTCAATAACCGTACCCTCTGGATATTCCTCCCGTATCGCCGCAGTAAGGGCTTTTTCGGCATCGCGAACCCGGTCGTATGCGTCCATTAATTTGCTCACGCCCCCACCTCTCTTGTTTTGCGCGCCAGGCACGCTGGGCAACGCCTGTAAAATTCGGATTCGTCTAACTGTAAGACCACATCGGTGCCCTCAAATAGGCAGTTCGTGGGTTTCTTATTATTAGGATCGATATCGAGCCCCTCACAGTCAAACGAACATAATCCGGGATTGTCGTTATCAACAGCAATCTGGATCGGGATGTCGTATTCCAGCACCTTACCGACGCAAAGAAAATCAGGGACTTGGCAGGTGTTGGAATATTTTCTTTCAAACGTAACGGGGTGCGCCCATATCTTCACGCCGCCACCTCCTCCTGTATTTTCTTGAGGTCGGGCTTTATAGTGCAGTTATCCGCCCGTTTGATGGTAATGCCAGCCTTTAGTAGCTCGTTTTCGCCCAGGTTCAAGACGGCGTCCTTGTTGACCTCCTCGACCGTCCGTATGCAGTCCTCGTGTCCCTGTTGGCGGAGGTTCATAATCACCATGTCCTCAACCAGATCGAACTGTACCTTGCCGTTCGTGAGTTTCCAGGACACCTTGCCGAAGGAGAGTTTCTTCGTCCTGGTCTTCCCGATACAGTCGGCCTTGTTCCTGGCGGCAAAGGCCATTATCTGCGACTCAAGCGCCGCGTACTCCTTGTCGGCTGGCTCCTTGATATCATCCAGCGCCGCCTGGGCCTGGTCCACGAACTTTTTATACTCGGCTGCGGCCATAGCGGTCATGATTTTTAGCTCGCCCATGCGCCTGAGCGCCTTGTTTGCGTCTTCCCAACTCGTTATCTCCAAGTCACTGACCTCCTTTTTTCATCTGCCTCTCGGCCTCTTCCAACATCCATTTCCTTCTTGCGTTAACCTCCGCCTGGTTTGTCGCGGGCCGGTCCACGCTGCCGACCGTGCGGGCTTCTTCCGGGCCTATATTGGCGACCCGTTTACCGGCGAGTTTACGTTTCCCTTCCGCTATGATCCGTTTCACGGCCTCCGGGTCGTCCGGCTCCTGGGCGGCCTCCACAAACGCGCTTATCGCCGTCATGGAGCCAGTATTTACCGAGGCCCGCGCGCGCTTCTTGCTTTCACTGTCCCGCTCCGCCCGCTTCGACGCCTCGACCGCCTTCGCCTTCAGGATGGTGAGCAGGTACCCGTGCTCGCCGGTGAGGCCGGACTTGTTGTTGCAGATGTACCGGAGCGCGTCGGCTACGGTATCCTTGCCGACCTCCCAGCCGCGCTGGTTTCTCTCGAAGTAGCCTGTCTCCCAGACCTTGAGAAGCCCTTCGACCAGGCGGCGCTCCCTGGGCTGGGTCATAATCCCGGACGCGGGCACGAACAGCCGGACGTATTCGCGGACGAGCTTCTCAGCGTCGTTAAACCGCTTGTAAAGGCCGTTTAAAGCCTGGAGCGGGTCCTTATCTTCCTTTGTGTCGCCGTGGTGGCCGCATTTTGAGCAGGTGTATTTCATGTGTGCAGCACCTCCAGGTGATGCACGTCAACGCCGCCCGCCTTGCCCTCTATCATGACCAACAGCCGCCCCGATATAGACCAGACCGCCGAGCGGGTCTTAGACTCGAAAAATTCAGGCTGGCCGAGGACCGAGTAATACCTTACGCGCGTGCCTACCGGCAAAATATTGTTCCATTCCCCTAAAAGGCTCGGCATCATCTCCCTCCTTTCATGCGATCCACCACCAGTCAATCGCCGCGATAAGGATGTCAATCAGAAATAACAGTATCGCCGCCTCGAACAGGTCCTTCTGGAACGCCTTTTTATAGCAACCGTTGCAGACGCCGTTCATCACCATCTCGAAATCGTCCAGGTTGCACCTGTCGCAGTCGGGTATGTGACGGAGCCGGAACCTCATGCCGCGTCACCTCTCGACCCGAGCACGTTCGTGCTGGACTTCCTGCGCGCCGCGCCTCCCTGTATCACGCGGATCGCTGCGTTGCGGAAGCTGACGATGGGCGGCCTGTCGTCCGGGTGGGTGAGCGCCCGCATCGCCGGGGCCGTCTCCGGCTGGCCGCAGGCGCAGGCCCCCGGCCCGCGCCTTATCAGGTCGCACTCCGGGCATATCCAGGCGTCCTTAAGGGGTATAAAATCGGTGCTTATGGCAGTGGCTGTCTCGCTCATTTCGCGCCTCCGAATGCGTCGTTTACGTGCTCGATTCCCACCTTGTTCTGGCCGTCCAGATAGGCCGCCCGCATCGCCCGGACGGCGATGTTATGCGCCCTGTTCGGCACCTCGGCGCGTTTGGAGAGGAGCTTCAGCGCGTCGTCCGAAAACACCTTATGCACGTCGGCCCCGGCCTTTTTGAAACGGTATGCGAGGTAGTCGGCCATGTGTCCGTCCATCACGCCGATGTCCGTCAGATAGCAGCGTTCCGCGAACTCGCGGATCGTCGAGGTGTTTTCCAGCGTGTCCTTGAGGCCTTCCGGATAGCCATTTTTATCCGTACCGCCCTGTCCGACTATGACTATCGCGAGGAGGCGGAAGATAAGGCCGGAGTCCCATATCCTCTTGAGGGCGACGATCACCTGGTCTTTGAGGTCGTGGGCCTCGTCTATTATCAGGACGGGGTTGACGCCGTCTTTTATGCAGTCCTCAAGTAGTTTTTTCGCCAGCCGGTCCTTGTCCACCGCGCTCCTCGGGGAATGCCCCCCGCCGAGTGTCGAGATGATTGCGGAGGTGAGGCCGCGTCCCGTGAGTTTCTCGCGGTCCATGTCGTCCGGGACTATCGGCCTGATCGTCTTCTCCTTCATCATCTTTGTCAGGATGTACCTGAGCAGGGTGGACTTGCCCGCGCCCACATTGCCGACTATCGCCATGATGCCGTGCCGCTTCACGGTGTCGTAGAAGCGCCTCTCGACCACTTTTAACTGCGGCGAGAGGTATATGTCAGAGAAGTCATGTATTTCATAAAACGGGTCGCCTGCCAGGCCGAAATGCCTGAGTTCCGCGTCGTCCAGATAATCCCTCGTTATATTCATTTCCTCGCCCTCCGCCCTTTCCCTTTGCCTGTTTTCCCTTGCGGGCCTGTTCGCCCTGGCGTGTCTTCTCCAGCCCTTTTTCCAGACCTGGTCAAGCTCCCATATCCCCTGCGCGGACACTCCAAGCGACTCCAGCGCCGATTCGACCTGCCCCTTGAAATCCGGGATGTCCGGGGGGATGTAGTTATGGTTAATCGCCCCGCAGATAAGGCTCCGGGAAACGGGCGACCCTTTCTTGTTCTGGACCAGCAGCGCGACCCGCGTCTGGTCTATACCGGCCTCCAGCAGCCGCCTCTTCAGGACCAGCGGGGCGGTGTCCTTTTCGTCCCATAGCTCCGAATGACCTCTCAACCTGCCACCTCCTTCCTCCTCTTCCCTCCAAAGGCGGGCTTGACAACCTCCCCGCCGAACCTGACTTTAAGCTCCTCGATGATCGGTATCAGTTCGTCTTCATCCATAACCTCCTTGGTTAGTTTTCTATCCAGAATCTGGCCCTGGAGCGGCGTGAAACGCTCAAGCCCCAATGCCTCGCGTATGCGCTTGCGGGCCTCGTAGACGGTCAGGGGCCGCAGTATTTCGGCCTCGACGACCTTAATCTCCTCGCCCGTCTTCACGAAAAATTCCGTCTTGTCGAGCTTCGGCCTCTGGCGCTTCGGCTTGATATTTTCGAGGCGTTCCTTCTTTTCCTTCTGGAAGTCGGCCTTGAAACGCTCCGGATCGTTGAAGGCATGGCGTCCGTATTCCTCGCCGATTACCGGCGCGTCCACCTTGTAGCCCGCCGCGTCCGTCATAACCATCGTCGCGGGGAATACCTCGCCGTCCTTGCTCGCCACCTCGATGTTAGGGATGCCGTCCACGAGGTCGAACGGCTTGATTATTACCGTCACCTTTTCGTTACGCTGGAACGGCCCGGAGAGTATGTATTTGCGGGACCAGTTGGCGTTCGGGAGCTTGAAACCTATCGTCTTGTTCGCGCCGACTACCGCCGTGAACGGCTGGGACGTGGCCAGGGCCAGGCATACCTCGCGCGGCGGCAGCTCCCGGAGGTGTTCCGGCCTTATCATCGAGGCCCAGAAGCCGGAACGGCTGGACTTGGTCCTTTTGTGGATGCGGGTCGCGTTCAGGTGCATCGCATAGTCCAGTGATCGCGCGTTAAGCTCCTCTATGTTTTCCGCCTTTTCCAGCGAAAGTTCACTCTCAAATGCCCGCTCCCAGAAGCCGTGCGAGCCTTCCACCTGGCCGTTCGCGTTCGCCCGGCCCGGCACGTGGTCCACGAGCTTCACGCCCAGCTTTTCGAGGAAACTGTTGTAGGCGTGAGACATGTTCGCGGAGCCCCTGTCCACCATCAGTATCTTCGGGACGCCGTGGAACGGGAACTTGGACGGCTCCGCCTTTTTCGCCCAGGCACGGAGTGAGAAGTCCAGCAGGGACGCCGTATCCTCGCCGTGGACGAAGAAGTAGTACGGGAAAATGAAGCCGCTGTAATGGTCGGTGAGGAGGTAGCGGATAAGGACCTTCTTCACCTTTTTCCAGAACTGCGGCTTGTTCTTGTAGTACTCCATCTGCATGTTGCGGTCCATCAGGCGGCCCTTCCTGCCGCCGAAGTCGTACTGGATGCAGACGGACGCATCGAGCTGATGTACGTGGTTAGGGTGCAGGCTCCTCATCTGTACCGTGGACTCTGGCGCGAGCAGGTTCTTCCTGGATATCTTGCTGTCCCGCATGAGCCGGTTCAGCGTCCCGACCGAAACCTGGCCGCGCCCGATTATGCCGTTATCCTCAAGCACCTCGATGCACTTCCAGGTCGGCATGATTATCTTATCGGTCTTGCGTTTACTGTTGTAGATCACGGAGGCGGCGAGCTTCACCTGAGCCTCGGCGACGCCGCATTTCGCGACGCCCCTGTCCGCCCGGCGCTTGCGCCCAGCCCGGAATCCCGCGGAGGCTATGACGCGAAAGAACTTCGCCCGCGACCAGCCGTAGGCGGAGCAGAACCGCCCCAGCACCTCGCCCCGGCCGGACCACGGGGCGGCCTCGTAGCAGGCGCGCGCCTCAGAGGCTATATTGGGCAGGATTTCAGCCATTGCGGAGACCGGCCATTTTTTCGTCCCAGCCGCCTCCGACCGCCTGTTTTTCCGCCATGTCGAGCTCGCCGTCGAAGACCTCCTCGCCGGGGTCGAAATCTTGCTTAACTTTCAGCATCTCTATCAGGGCGTATTTCTGTATGTACTCGTAGGCACCGATCACGCGCGCCCTCATGCGCGGCGAGAGGTCGGCAATATCAACGGTGGAGAGCATCGAGAGGATGCCGTCAAACTTCAGTATCTCGACCGTCAGGGCCTTCTCCTGCGCCTCCTCCTCCACCGGCAGGCCAAGCTTCGCGGACTCGTTTTCCTTTCTGAGCTTTTCCATCTCCTTGTTCAGGCGGTCGATAAGGCGGCCCTGGGCGTCCTTCTTATCCTTGTTCTCGGCGTCGCGCTTGCGGAGTTCCTCCTGGAGGGCGCGCACAGACATTTTGTCGTAGCGGTCGAACGTGCCGTCTGCGTCGGCGGCGGCAATCTCCGCGTCTGTCAGGTTATTGGCTATCAAGTATAATTTCGATCTACCCAAATTCGTCAGCGTTGACGAATTTGAGAGCTTCTTCGCGACCGCCATAAAGCGTTCTGCGGAAGGGATAGATATGCCTATCTCTTCAAGGGCAAGTCCGAACCCGCCGTGGCCCTCGAACTCCTTAAGAAGGATCAACCTCTTGCCCGCCTCAACTATGCTTTCAAAGGCGCTCTGCGTAAGCACCCGCGCCTGCGAGATAAGCAGCCGCCTGTCGTATGGCAGGCCGCCGTTATAAAGATCGAGGAGCTTCCCCTGCTCCCTTTCCTGTATGGCCAGTTCGTGCGCGTCTTCCGGTGTCGCCTTTTTCTTCGCCATGCTCGTTGCCTCCTTTTCACCCTCACCCCCCGGCCCCTCTCCCATAAGAGGGCGAGGGGAGTTATGACTTGTGTTCTATTATCAGCCGTTCGAGGTCCCTCTTTTTCTCTTCCGCGTAGCGGATGAAGCAGTCGCCGAGCTGGGTCAACTTCGGCGCGGGCCGCCAGCGCTTGTCGTCCATCTGCTCGACCCACTGGCGGCGCTGGGCCGTCTCCAGGAGCCGGAGCGTCTTCTGGGGCGACATACTAAGCGCGTCCGAAAGTTCATTCAGGCCCATCTCCTTGTACATCGGGTACGCCAGGGCCTCGATTACCGCGAGGCCGGCGTCGAAAGTTTTTGCCACGTCTGTCGCGTCCTCGCTTGCCACTGTTTAAACCCTCCTTTCGTAACGCCCCCTTACGTCCCCCTCTTAGACTAAGAGGGGGATGGGGGAGTTATTACAATAAATCCGGCTGGTCCGCCTTTTCCACGGCCTTCCTGTGCCCTGCCGCTGCGGATATCAGCGCGTCCAGCTTTCCGATCGTCTCTTCCTTTGTCGCGTTGCCCCGGTAGAAGTCCAGGAGCGAGTCCATGCAGACGGCGAACGTTTTCTGAAACTCGTTCAGGGTCTCGACGCTCCTGGCCGCGGCCTTCGGGATTTTAAAAACGACGTGCCCGGTGCGCCGGGCGAGGTGGTGCAGGATTGAGTAGTCCTTGGTCTTCTCCATTAGAGGGATCGCTTTTTCGAGGGGGAAACGCGCGGCATCGTCGTTGGGGTTGCCCGCGCGGTAAAGCAGCGAGGACGATATGCCGAGGTGGTCGGCCAGCTCTTCCACCGACTCTTTGGCCCGGTGGATCGTCTTGTAGAGGACCTTCTTTAACTCCATTACAATTTCCCGTCCTGTTTCTAATGCAGTCCCTAAATCTCGCTATAAAACCCTTAAAACTTTGTAATTTACAAAGCCTTCCGGCTTTGTTATATTGCGGAAGCTCAGGCGGCGTCCGGCCAGATTTCCTTGATTTCGAGGCCGAGGACCTTTGCGATGGTCTTTTTCACGCGCTTCGACTCTTTCTGGCCGTTTATTACCATACAGACGACCTGGCGCGTGATCTTGAGCTTCCGCGCAAGCTCCGCCTGGCTTAGGCCGCTCTTTTTAAGGTGGTAATTGATGTCTATCGGGTCCATTCTTTAACCTTTTTGGTGAAACCGTGAATAAGCAGGATATGCTCGATATTTTTTCTCAATTTATGTTGAGCGTTATGCCGGAAGAAGAGTTCCGGGCGCACGTTGAACGATACCTGGGCCTGGGAGACGCCGCGTTTCCCATTTTTGAAAGGGAATACGACGAAGCCGAGGCGTTGGTTGGGAATATCATGGAGAGCGGGGACATCGAAACCGTCCGCGCGTTCATGGGGGAGGCTTCCGAGGATACCCGCCTCACATTGGTATATATTTCCCTTCGCAGTATCCAAGATGTCCAAGAGGGCCTCCCTGACGACGCTATTTTAGATGAGTTGCTTGATCTTCCGGTTTCGTTGCTGTGGGGTTATCTGATGTTAGGCCCATCAGAGCCAGCGCTTCATTGACCTCTGCGGGGGTAAGGAGTTTTTTGAATTTATTCATGGGAAGATCGCGCATCCCTTTCCGATGAAGGCCGCGCCAGAATTCGTCGCGTTGACATTTTAAATGATCCATTAGGGACCTCTTTTTTTAGGGGTTGTCGAGGTTACGTGTTATCTGAGACAAATATAAACGCTGTGTTATTTTTTGTCAATTAAAAAGTTAACGGAGTGTTATTTTTTTCTAAATGGGTGATATTAACAAAGAATTTGGTCAGCGTCTTCGTCAACTCATAGATAATGAGGGCTTGAAAGATAAGCATTTTGCGGCTAAAATGGGTATTTCGCCACCGAGATTAAGCAATTATCTCTCTGGTCGTATTCCTGATGATCCGTTGCTTCTGCTTAAAATTGCCGATTATTTCGGCGTAAGCGTCGATTACCTGTTGACGGGGAAGTCGCCCTGGGAGTCAGGCGTTTACATCGATGGGAAAAAGGTTGCGGAAGGGACTGCCGAGTATTATACTCTCAAGGAATTAGCGAGCGTCCCGCCAGAGGACCTCGCAAAGATCAAGGCCATGATGGATATGATTCGCGGCCAGGCGGAGAGAAAAAAGAAGGCGTGTTAAATTGCCGCCGTTTATGTGGGTGGTGAAGTAGGAGGGGATAGAGTTTATGTGGATTTGGATTATTATAATTATTTCAAGTATATGGGTTTATCTCGACGCAAAAAATTTAGGGATGGGAAAGAGGCTGAAATACACAATAGAAGACTTGAATCGGATGGATAAAGCTGAAGCGGAATTTGACGTTGACGTTTCAAAAAAATCAGAGACCGGCCCTCTCGGTTGGGCGTTCGCATCGCTGCTTATTTGGATTATTGCCTTCCCCGCCTATCTTTATTCCCGCTATAAATTCAAACAGAAAATAAAAGTCTCATCGGAAAAGATTTGTCCGTTTTGTGCGGAGAAAATAAAGGCCGCCGCCATTGTATGTAAACATTGTGGGAAAAGCGTGGGGAAATGACCCATCATAAATACAGTTCAACTTTCCCAGACATTACGGTAAGGCCCGACGAGATCGACATCCAGGGCCGCGTCGTGGGGGTTTATCAGGAGTTATAGGAGGGGATATGAAAAAAATAATTTTATCGGTTTTAGGTTTATTTTTAATAGGGTGCAGTGTTAGTGGGATGGATGACTATAATAAAGGCGTCGAATATCAGCAACAACAACAAAACGATCTTGCAGAACAACAATTCAAGTTGGCTCTTCAAGAAAACCCTGACATGGCTGAGGCGCATTTAAATATGGGCAAGATATATTTGGATTTGGATAGAGGCTGGTTGGAAGGTGCTGAAAATAGCACGAAAAAGGCTATCGAAATATTTGAAAGAACAAAAGTTACCTATGAGAAAGGGTCCGACTATAAACAGCCTCTATCCGCTGCATATAATAATTTAGGGGTAATAGAAATTCAAAGAGATTTACAGGCTGAGACCGTTTTTAATATGCCCGTGGCTAAACAGCATTATTTAAAAGCTATGGGTTATTTTAAAAATGCTGTTGATTTGGATCCAATGGATAGCCAGGCGCAAGCTAATTTATCTAAGTTTAAAGGCGTGTCTTTTTAAAAAGAAGTTTATGGGTTTTAATTACCGTGGTTTTTCTATTAATTTATTCCCCTCAATATATGTAACCGCATTCCAAAAAACATTCCTGTAGGGTTTTTGTAAAACTTCAGTAAGGTTCTCTAAAACCTAATTATCGCGATTTTAGTTACTTAGATTATCTCGACCCCCATCAGGACGACAACCGTCTTGACAGAAACCTCGTTTTCTCGCTAAGAGACTTTGTCAACAGTCTGGAGGGGCTTCGGCCCCTCTTTTGTTTGGTGAACTGTGGGCACTAGCTGCCTAAATATTGGGCAGAAAGCGATACCGTATAGCCTGTCCCTGAGACCGCGAGATGTTCGAAATTATATAACCTGGTTTAATCGTTAATATTTTCAGCCGGTAGGCCCATCTTTTCTTTTGGCATGATATTTGTAGTGAATACTAAATCATGGTCCAGGAGAAAGATAAAAAAATAGTCGAGCTAACCACCCTGTACGAGGTGGCGAAGCTCGCCTCGTCCTCGCTGGACTTAGGCTCCACTTTAAAGTCGATACTGCACACGCTGTCCGTCTTTCTCGAGATGAAGCGGGGCACGCTGACGCTGCTGGACTCGGCAACGGGCGTCCTGGAGGTTAGGGCCTCTTACGGCCTCACCGAGAGCGAGATGAAACGCGGGAAATACA
>JAEHJW020001057.1_pt1 | contig 39955 bp, 62 predicted proteins | sample 9271431 | NCBI WGS metagenome assembly JAEHJW02 | reverse complement strand
TTATTTTGGAGTATTGTTGTCAATTTGTAGTATTCACAAGCTCTTTTTTACTTTGTCTGGATATTCTAGTAAATCGTTCAGAACTCTTAGTTTTTCCCTAAGTAGTCAGTTCATAGAGTATTTTACTTCGTCTAGATTACATATCTTTGTTCTATCTTCTGGATCTACTGTCTTTTTTCTTCAACACAATATATCCTCTGTCTCTTTAATCTCTATCAATAACTGTTTAGTTATAAACTTCCAAAACTCAGTCTTTTCTCAGGACTGTATTATACCTATAATTTCTGTTTGTTCCTTAGTATATTGTTTTTCCATTATCTACCTATAGTTTGTAAAGATTGTGTTTGATTTTGTGTCTTATTATCTTGTTGTAGCATATTGTTTACTGCCATATTTTTCATAGCTCCATTACCTCCAGTTTCTCATAATACTTGTGTATTCTGTCAGCTCATTTCTATAGCCATTCTCCTCTTAGATATAGCTCTCCATTTAGCGTCTGTATCAAACGCTCTATCATAGATGATTATATATGTTCGATGGTCTTCGTTTAGGTCTTCTATAGGTCATACGTCTTCGTTGTTATTTAAGTCTTCTAAATCTTCTACTGCTCTAATTTCTTCTAGTGTTGGTTTTACCATCATATTTATCTTCTCTTGTGGTATTCTATTTACTTTCAATAGTTCTCTAAGAGCGAAGTTTTTACCAGACTGTGTAGAATTAGGATTGTTCAATACATAATCAGCTACTGCCGTAAATCATACTTTTTGCTTCTCCATTTCTGCGTCTATTTCTGATTGTGCTTTAATCTCTACATCTATATCAGTTATTCACATAAAGTCTTTCTTCTTTACTGAATAATACACTTCTCATACTGAATCATTAAGTTTAAATCGTTTTTCTTTACTATCTTCAAAGTAATATAGATTGTATTTATACCATCGTGTCCAAAACTCTTTCTCTGCTTCGTTATCGTTCTTTATTCAAAGTAATATCCTTAGATTAGCGTTTGCTTGTACTCTCTGATTCTCTGTAGCAGTAATATTATCTGCTGCCGCTACTCATAACGTCTGATTATCCATACCTATCGCCATTTGTCATTGTTGCTGGATTATATCCACTATATTATATTGGTCTGGCTTGTTAAATGCTCTTGCTACTTCCTGCATAACTGGATATTGTTGTTCTCACATTCAAGTAACAGGTATATACTTAGTTCACATTGTAGGTATTGTCAGATTGTTTATGTCTATTTTATCAGGGTCAAACATAAACATATCTCCGTAAGCCTCGTGTTGTGCTTTAATTATAGCTAAGTTAGTAAATAGTTGTATCATTGATTCCTTATCCTCCAATAAGTCAGAAACACATAAACCAAATGGATCATATCTTAATGGTCTTCGATTTCTTACTATTACAGGAAATCCAATCTTACTTGGGTCTTCCTTTTCTATATCTGTCATAGCTGGTATTTCTTCAAATCTAACTAATACACTTCTCTCATTAGATAATACCGCTAGATATGGTTTTCATTTTACCATAAAATAGTGATAGTATAGGTCTATAATGTCGTTTCCAGATATTGTTATTGGTGTTAGGTTTACTGCTCTTTGGTTCCCTGTACTTTCTGCATCTCTTCTAGTAAGTTCTGCCATCTGTTCGCTAGATAGCATTTGGTCTTTATTAAAGTATCTTTCATCGTCTTCTAATTCGCTTCTAAGTGCCTGAAATTCAAATCATTGATATCTAGGTCAATTATTAACATCAGCAAACCAATCAGGACATCGAACCATTGGACTAATAACTTTATATATAGGACAAGTCAATGTCTTATCCCAGCAATCCATTACCTCTAGTCAAGCTCAAGTCATAAATTTGTCTTGTCTAACTACTTGTTTCTTCTTAAAACATTTCATTTGTTCCCAGTCAAATTTAGCTTTATTATTTATATTGTTAGCGTATTGTTCCATACCAAATTTTCTACCAGAAAATGCTACACTCCTTATATCGTTAGCTTCTAATGCCTGTAATGTATCTACTGTCGCATAGACCAATCTTACATATGATTTATCCTCTTGGTCTTTTATTCATAGATAGAGTTTTTTTCTCCTTTCCATTATTGCCCTTTTGTTTCTTGTTAGTTCTATACTCTCATCATATTGAGTATTAACTTTAGAGACAATATCAGCCTCTAACATTGGTAGTTTTGTTCTTTCCATTATGATATATTATTATAAAAACCTTTCAGACTGATTTACTATTACTATTGGTTGTGGTCTTGATACTGTTTTATTCATATCATTATATGCTACAGCTAAGTATCTAAGGGCATCAGCACTATGCGAAGCCCAGTCGTGCTTAGGTGTTTTACTCCGTATCTTATTTTTATCATCATATTCATAGACATAGGATTTTATAGCATCTATTCATCTTAAACATCTATCTTTATCAAACCACATATACTTAAATAATCTCCTTGTTGCGTCTATTCATTCATCGACCTTTAGCTTAGGTGTTACTTTAATATTTTTTAGCCCTAAATTCTCTAATGTTTCCTTTCTTGTTGTACCTGTTCATAGTTCTCTAACTTCGCTATCGTGTGGTAGATAATGTCATTGGTATATATAACCTTTGCTATTTAAAAAAGCAACAAAATGCTCTAGTCCTTTACCACTCATCTCGTAATGGTCGATAATTCTTATCTCTTTTCAATAAAATTGCACAAACCATATAGCCGTAGTATCGCTTATTCATAAATCCCACACTGTCCATATAGGTATAGCCGTTTCAATTGGTAGTGATATTATTCTATTCTCTGTTTCTGCTAGCTTTACTTGTTCAGAATAAACAGCTCATCTCATAGCTCACTCAAAACTAATCATATATTCCTGTTCAAATAGATCTAAGTCCATTCCTGAGTCTATTTCTTCCTGTAGTTGTTCATCTGTTAATACTCTATTTCAGTTATTATCTAGCGTTTCTTTAGCTGTCTTCATACTCAATGCTCGTGTATCTGGCAACTTCTTAGCTATATGCATTGTATCATATCAATGATTGTGTCATCTAGGAGTATAAACAAAATAAGCCCATCATCAGTTAGCCGTTAACATTGGTCTAACATAATCCCAAACTATTGGATTTCCTACTGGTCGCTCTGAGAATACTATTCAACAAGGATTACTTCATATAATTCAATCTGGATTCTTGTCTGTTCCAATCACACGCAAAATAGAACCGTTTTTAAGCTCTAGTTTCATCTCTGAGTTGTTTATATTCTCAATCAGTTCTTTAGGTATATGATTAAGTAGTTTAAATCAGTCGTTATCTATATTCTCCCAAAAGGCTTTCCTAGCTTGTGCTTGTTCTGGAAATATATAATAATAAAGTCATACCTTATTTATCATTTCTGGTATAACTAACATATTGAATATACTTTTATCCTTTCAGCTTCTTCTATGCCATACCATAACTCATCTCTTTTTCTTTATTACAGGCTTTCAGGTTGAATAATCCATAACATCTTCAAAAAACTCCTTTTGATATGGTCTTGGTATAAATTTATATGGTAGTTTTACTTGCATCTATTTATGGATTATGAAATATGTGTCTTGTTTATTTTCGTCTTCACTAACTATTCATTCTCAATTAAATAATTCAATTAGGTCTTGTGTGGATATATTCCTATAATAGTCTGTTGTTGCTGGACTATCTTCTGGTGTTGTGTTTATTGTTCAATGTTCTGGTCTGTTTATATTTGCACAAGTAATTATCATAAGTCATCATTTCTTGGTTAATCGATACATATGTAGTAGACTATTTTTCCATTGTTTATCGTGTTCTAACATCTCACAAGATATAACAACATCAAATACTTTATTTGGATAGTATTTGTTAATATCACAAACTATATCTACTCAATCTCGTTCACATAGATCAATTCCTGTATAATTACAGTCCTTAAATAAGTATCTTATTCATCAGTTTATATTCTGACTTCATACTTCTAATACGTTTGAATTAATAAATTTATCAGGATATTGTGCTTTTATTGATTCTACATAATCCATTACTCTTTGGTGCATTTGTCTTGATACATTTTAAATCGTGCTTTTTTATCTTCTAATATTCTAGCATTGATTTTGTCTGCAAATTCTTCTCCTAATACTGTTTTGCTTTCAAAATGATGGATAACACAATCTTTTACACATTTTATATCTTTGTTTAGATATTCATATATAAAATTATCTCAGTATCGTATCTTTATTTCTTCTGGGATTTCTTGTCGGTCTGCTTTTCTCATAACATAACATCGTCAGCATATATTATTCTTACTAATATGCTCGTATTTTATATTATTTGATGGATTTTCTCAGGTAGTATAAGCAGGAAAAGTTAAATGACAATCACTTAATCATTCGACCAGTAGTTTGTTCCACTCAGGACATAAAAGTAGGTCATTATTAATTATTGCCACGTATTCTCATTGTGCCTTTTTTACTCCTGTATTCCAAGCTCAATTAACCCATTCGTTTTTATCTAATACACAATAATGTATATCTGTATAATCTTTCATAATAGATTCTGTTTCTGTATCATATCAAGATATTAATAATAGAATCTCATAATCTCAGACTGTTTTATCTTTTATCTCTCTGAGTATCTGTTTAGTATATTCAATCTGATTCAATACTGGTATAATTATACTTAGCATTATAAATTATTTAGATTTTAAAATCCTTTTACTAGGCATTCAATTATAGTGATAGCATTCTGTATCTAATCTTGCATATATTTTGTATCCCAAGTCTTTACATCTATTGAAGAAATTTAAATCCTCCGATACATCAATAGGAACTTTAGATATTCACTCCTCGTTTCAATTATATATACTCTCTCGTCATTCTTGTTTATCTTGGTCTTTATAAACTTCTACTACATCGATAATCTTATTATTTACTAGATAATCGGTAGTAAACCAAAAAGCCCTTTCCTTATATTTCTTCCACATATCAAAACATACTCGCTTATGTATCAAAACACATCCAGTTCAACAATTACTTATCTCGTATGTTAGATCATCTGACTTTGGTATATGGTCGTAGTTCTTATTATATCAGTTCATTGTCTTATAAAATATATTCAACGCCTGTCATTCCTTATCATACATTCTAAGAGGAACTATTGCACTAACTATATCTTTTTTGCTATCCAATAACTTCTGTAATGTATCAAGTAATGGTGGGTTATCATCGTCGCAAAACCATAGATAATCACAACCAGACTTCATAAACTCTGCTAGTATCTTGTTTCTAGCTATATGTATTGGCACTCTTTGTGGAACTCAAGTCATATTGAATACTAATTCATACTGTTTTCTATCTATATTCTGGTTGAATATATTAATTATAGTATCAGGATGAGCATATCAAGTTCAACAAGGCATTCACACAAATATTTTTATCATTTGTCAAGTTGTATATAAAATCTATACTCTTTTTTACCGAGGTTTATTGTTTTGTAGATTTCTTTATTTCCTTTTTAGTCTTTGGTGTTTCTTTAATTTCATTGACATTTACTGGTTTTCAATCTAGGTCAATCATTGCAAGGACATTATATTCCTTGATAAACATATTACATAAATACTTATCCTGTCTTCCTGTTTCTTGATTCATCTTATTAACGGAAACAGTTATCTCTATCTCCTCATTTTTATCAAACTTAGCTTTAATCTCTTTAGTTGTATATGGTGATTCAAAGGCTCATCCATTGATATAAAGTAGTGTTTTTCCTGCCATTATTATATTGGTTAAATTATAAATCGTTATCTTTTATCTGTCTGCATAATCGGATCTGATATTCTCTACAGGGCATATTGTTTTCTATGTCTTCTCTATTACTTAGCTTTCATCTCTTGTGGATATACTTTAGATATATTTCTAGTCATATTTTTAGTTTCAGTTGGTCGCTCGCTAGAATAAGATTAGAGTTTTGTTTCATCCTTAATAGTTCTTGTTTTAGATACCTGTTTTGTATTATTAGGTCTTTTTTAATCATATCATAATTCTTTAGCTTTAGCTAAAAGTTTCTCTCATCTAAATAGGTGCGCTCCTTTTACTCACTGGCTCTTTAGATATTCCACCAATACTTTCTCATCTTGGGGTTTAGATTCAGTAGTTAGCTTTGCTTTTATCTGTTTCAGGTCTTCTATTACTTCTTGTGTTCGGATCTTCTCATAACATTCATAATACTCGATTCTCTCTTGTAATCGTTCTTGCATTTATACTTAGTTAGAAATTAAATATCTCGTTTGATTGTAATCTCTTTTAGTCATCAATCTTTATCTGTTACTTCTCATTTGAATATGCTGTATCTCTTAGCAGAAACATCTCAAGCACTTATTAAATCTCTTGTAGATACTTTGTCAGGATTCTTTGATATTCTTTTCTGTATTTCTTTCTGAGTTAGGTCTACAATTTTAGCGTCATTTTCTATTATCTTATCTATAATATTGCTCTTAGTTCCCTTTTGTTCCACTTCGTGCTTGGTTCTATTTGCTGTTGCTAATCATATATTTGCTTTTTTTGCTATTTCTCTATTTGTCAATAGAGGATTTTTAATAAGCTCCTTAATAACCTTGATTTTATTCTTAGTTTTATCTACTCTTTCTTTTTTTAGTTTATTTGGTTGTTTCATTATTTATATAAATTAGTTAAATTGGTTTTCATATACTCCAAAAATAAAAAAAAGCAAGAGATTTTTATGTCTCTTGCATATATTGTTTTTATTGTATACGATTTACAATATGTTCTCATCATAATTTAATATATGGATTTATTGATTTAGCCTCATATGCCGTCATCGCTCTTTTTGTTTCTATTCCTATTTCTTTATTGTGGCATTCTCTATATCAGTCTAATTGACCTCTAATATATGATAAGTCATTGTCTATTTTTTCTCTTGCCTCTTTTTCATAATTATAATTTCTTTCTGTTCTTATTTCTTTCAGTTGTGACAGCTCTAGTTTTACTACCTGGCACGCATCATAATTTCTGTCTGCCCTTTTACTCTCTGATTCTAGCTTTGCTTCTAATTCTTTTATTCTCTTCTTTAGTAACTGCTCTTTAGTGGGTTTTAGTACCTTTTTTAGTTTCTTTTTCATTTCTATATTAGGTTAATTATAAAAACTTATTTATGATGTTTTTTGTCCTTATCTCTGACCTTAGTTCTTTTTCTCTGTATTTCCCTACAGCACTGCTTACAATGTTTCTGATTACCTGCTTTTACTATCATCTCCTTTCAGCAGTGCTGACAGTTTCCTAGTTTGTGTAGAGTGTTTTGTTTTGGTTTTATCATTTTTACTTTTATTTTACTAAAAGATTCTCTGCTTGTTTTCGATCTCATCTATCTAGGAGCTTTAGTATATCCTGACAGGTTTTACGCTTCTGGCAGAAGCTAGAGCATTTCTTATTCATAATCCTTTGGTCTATATATTCATTATCTACTAACAGGTCTTTTCTATTACATATAGTTATATCACTACAGTTGCTTATTTGGTCTTTCATTGGTTCATTATATTAGATAAATTTTCTCTGAACTCTCTTGTATGGTTTTCTGCCCATTCTTGGTTCTCTTTGATTGGATTCTCCATAGTCTTTATTGCTAGTCTTCTTTTTGTTTGCTCTTCGTTATCTCGTCTGTTTAGCTCATCATAGGTTTGGGGTTGGTTATTATTTGGCATTTTTTGGATATAAAGTATAAAAGTCTAATATCATTTTTTCTGTTCACTCAAATCTGTATCATCTATCATCAATATAAATAATAGCAGGTATTTTTCTTCTAGATATTCAAACAATATTGTTTTTGTTCCGAAATCTTTTCCAGAAAGGTATAACTTCTATTCAGAATGGATATTTTGTCTTATATGTATAATTATAATCTTCTTCATCAATTCATAATTTATCCTGTAGTCGTTTCTTTATCTTATATGGATTTCTTGTTGAGTGTATATATACTGAATATCAATAATGCATAATATCTTTTATAAACTCTATTATTTTCAAATCTATATCACCATATATTACTCATCATTGCCATCAATTATCATAAGAATGGATAACTCAATCAAAATCAAATGCTATAGTTTTTTTTGTTCTTCGTTTCATCCTCAATAAAGTTAAATAATAAATAGGTACTATTCTGTTGGGATTATTTGTTTAGATGGTTTTCTAAAATATTTCTAATTCATCATATACTTAAAAATCAATTTATTTCTTCATACTTTTTTACATCTTCCATTATTTCTTCTATCTTATTGCTTACTTCTTTAACTTCCTCCTTTTTTGCCTCTGTAAATTTTTTGATAGCTGGATTTATAAAATATTGGTATACTCTATCTATGTGGCAAGGTCATCAATTCTTTTTGTTCTCTCGTACCTCAGCTACTAATTCAAGTCATTTAAGATTTTCAAAGAACTCCGATAATCTTTTTCATGGATTTTCATATTGTTTATCAAAATCAAATCTAAAGTATTCTTTTATTAGTCATTCTCTAGTTGGTATTTCTAATATCTCTTTTTCAAATCAATCTACTATTCAGGTTATTAAATCTTTCATTATATTTTTACTTTCTCCTTCTTTTTCTCCCAAAAGACCTAATCCTACTGCCTCTTCGTAGGTTATGATAGTGTATCAATTATGAACTAAGACATACATATTCTCCTTTTGCTTAATCCACATCTCATTTGATGTGCAAATATCTATCAATAATATCTCTAATCAGTATTGTTCACATTCTCTAGCCTGCTCCTCTGTGGAACATCTAATTGCGTACTTTTTAGTTTCTGGCATTTGGATTATTAGGTTGTAAATATTTATTAACTATTTGACTATGTGATTGTATTGCGGTTTCTTCATCTCATCAGGAATCATCACAATATAAAATATTTCATCTTGTATTATTATTATATTCCCACACAATTGTCTCATAATATCGTATAGGAACATAGTTTTCAATTGTTGCTTTTCTATATGCTGTAGATATATAATAACCTTTTATTATTGTTCTTGCTAAATTATATTCAATCTTAGTCATCTTACTTACATAAATTATAAATAAATCTGATACATTCTTCGCTTTGGTCTGATATAGTATATCAATAATTTCTTCGTAATTCAAATATTTCTCTAGACGCTGGTATATCTTGTATATCACAAAAGCTATCATCATTATCTTTTATATATTGCAACACGTCTCAGATTCTTACAACTCTATAAGACGTATCTCATTCAGTATGGGCAATGGTATATTCAATATTTGTTATCATTTCTTGTTTTGTTATTTCTGTTGTCATAGACTTTGGGTTAAGGGTTAAATAAATCTAATATATTATTGTTGTGTTTCTATTTTAATTTTCAGGTATCTTTATATAGATTAAGACACAATTCAACCTGAGCTACTGTCAGAGGATGTATTAAATCTTTGTTTATTTTTTCTGTCCGATACTTTAGCGGTTCTCATTTATCATTACTTACGTTATTATAAGCCTTTCCTGCTCATATAAAATCACAACACATTTCTAATACATATTTATAAGGCATTTGTACTGGTATAACTTGTCATCTATCTATGTCTATCCAATAATGAAAGTGATGTTTATTTTTTCACTTGTGATTTAATCGTGCTTTAGAATATCAGATTTCTATTCTTTCCTTATCTATAGGAGATGATTTTCATTGATAATATTTAGCACTTATAAAAAATTCTGTTATGGAAAACTTAGATAAGTCGTGAACTAATCATTGCCGATACAATCAAACTCTAAAACATTCTATTCATACATAGTATTTATGCTTAATTATAGTTCGTAAATGTCTTAAATATTTCATAGACTTTGGGTAAGGTATGTAAAACTACTTTTCAATACTTATCATAGTGAAGGAAGTATCATCATTTCATTGTTCATCTTCAAACTCTGGTAGTTCTATATTCTCATATAATCACTTCTTTATGGTTTTGTTTACCATAATGTAAACTTTAGAATCAGGATTTCTTTTTTTAAGTTCTTTAATTAGTTCTTTTACTATAAACATTTTATATATTGGTAAGGTAGGTAAAACTATGATGGATTATTTACAAAATCATACTTGTATATAGTGAACTATAATAGATACGCTAGCAAATATAACAATTAACATACAAGCAAATTTAACGTCTGACATTACCTTTATAGGATTATATATATAAAATTAGTCTATACCGTTCTCTCGGCAATCACTACAGAAGTTCGGCAGAGATATATTACATCAACATTGTTTACATTTACTTACTTCCTTCTCAGATTGTTTAAATCAATAATCAACTATATTGTTAAGGATATCTCTATGTCAGTCTTTATATCATAAATCATAGTTTTCTTTATCAGATTGTTTTAGAGTTTCTAGGTCTGAGATGAATTCATAATGTGGCACTTCAAATCAATGTACTATTAGATGTCATTGTGATTTACTTTTTTCTGTCCATTTCTCTATCAAGTCATCTATTAAGCTCATTTTTGTTGGTTAGTGATAAATTCTTTTAGTTTATCTTCTAATATTTCTCTAAGTTTGAGTTTATCAATAAGAATCGAGTCGTCTCAGGTATATAAATCATTTAACTCTATTTCAAACATAATATTTTCTATAATTTCTTCCTTACTGGGTATTGTTTCTTGTGGCATCTGGATTTATCTAAAATAAAATTAACAAGTTGTAACGGTTGAATATAAATTATCTCAATTATATGGAATCTGATTTAATATCTTTTTCATATCATTATATTTTTTCTCATAATCTACTACATCCACTAAGTAGAAGTAATAGTCAGATTAGGAATAGTGCTTTTTTCATCTTTGGATTTGGTAGGGGTTAAAATATCCATTGTTTTTAATTGATATATATAATAACATATATCTTGTTCAGATATAAATGGACTATGTATTATATTAGGTTTTTTTATTATTTCTCAATTTATTTCATTATACTCAGAAACCATATATCAGGGCTGTCAGTTGTATTTCAGTTGGCTATCTATTATATATTTTATGTGTTCGTTTCCATAACAGGTTCATACTTCAAACAATCGTTTCATCTTTCAATAGGTAGTAAATAAAAGGTGTTATTTTATGGGGGTTAGTAATTCTATATCTAATCTCGATATTCGCATATCTTCTCATGCTAGTTGTTTTTTTATTTCCTTCTGTTTTTGTTTATATAACTCTCATAATCCTAAATCACTATCAATAATTTCAGTAGCCTACCTTTTTTTTTCTCAAAAAACTCATTCAATAGATATACAAACGCTTATCTTATAAGTTTTCATCTCCTTTAATGGTTAGTATTAAATCAGCCAGAGCTTTTACTGTTTCGGATGTTTGTTCACTTAGGGGTTTTCAGAGAAGTCGGGGGATATAGATATATGTATTCTTGGGACATATTACTATCTCTCAACATTCATAGAAATATGGTTTTTTATTTTTATCTGCTCGCAATAGTATATCCTCTAGTGTGATTTCGTGTCAGATTATTTCTATTATTCAACTATTTTTTCTTCATTCTGATTTTGTAAAGTCAAAATGTCGTTTATCTCATTTTCAACATAAATATATATTACTTCAGCTTGAATTTGACACCTTAACAATGACATCTCTATATCTACCATCTCATATTCATAATTCTCGTTTTCACATTATAACTTTGCATCAAAAAGTCAAATCCTTTCTAGCTATCTCTTTCATAATCAATTCCTCTTGTTCTGCTCTTGTTAGTTGGTTAGTTGACATTGGTTTATATTAATAATCTAAATATCTAATCTAACTATTTATAAAATATTTTACTTTACTTACTCGACCATATTTTATACTTCAAGGACTTCATACATACCAACTACTCAAACAACTAAGGTCGTCACATCATTTACTAACATATCCTAGACTTAATGTATTGGCTAGTGAGTGAAAAAACTCCTCATAACTCTTGAATGGATATAATCGACATCAGCTATATGGTAGTTTATATTTCTCTACTTTACCATTGTCGTACTTTATGGCTTTTACTCATCATCGGTTATTCATTCTACCACATTCTTGACTAGGTGCAAAGTTAGTACCTATATGACTTTCTGCGTATGTTATTCCGATCAATACTTCCATATCTAGATTATGTTCTTTTGCTAATCCACTTAGATAATCATATAGTTTCCAGTTATCACATAATGGACTTGTTTTTCAGTTCTTTACTCATAGTTTACATACCTTTTTGTTTAGTTTCCCGTAAGCGTTATTAGTTTGTTCACTTGTTCAATTGCTGTTTCACTCTTTACTGGCTGTGAAATCTCCTGTGATAAACCCAAACTCATTTCTAATCAGGTTTTCTTAAACTTTAGTTTCTCTATCTCATTTCTATATTCATTTCCTTTATTGGTTAGTTCTGTCTGTTGTTTCTCTAGTTCTGTTCGTTCATTCTTTAATCCTGAGAGTTGTAAATTTAGTCAGCTAATACTTTCTACTACTCAGCTTAATTCTTGTCTTAAAACTTCTTTACTATCAATGTCGTTTGGACTTATCCAATATCCTACAAATCAGAATAATGTGGCAATCAAAATAACTCAAATAATCAGTTTAGTTTCTTTTTTCATAATAGATAATAAGAATTAAAGACATTCCATTGATGATATACAGCTAGGCATAAGTGGTTAGAGGAGTCTATCTATCTTACAATAGGTTATTATTATCCCCCAGAACTCAGTGCCTGTTTTACGCTCTGCTCCAATCCATAAGAGGTGGGTATTCTTCCATACCTATACCTATGTATATACCATCAAATAATAATGTCAGCAGTTTTATATCTTGCTTAGGATTTTATTTAATAATTTTAACTAAACATTCTAATTATATCTGACAATATTTCCTTATTGTTTATTAACTCACTTTCAGCATCTTTCATCATTTGTGTCATTCAATCATTTTCAAATTTAGCATATTTAATAAGTCATAATACATTATTAATTGCTAATTTCAGATTTGATAATTTATCCATTTGTAAGTGGTAATAAAAATAAAAGATGGGTCGCAGATGTTAGGAATCAAACCTACTACTTAGCTTTATGAGAGCTATGTGTTACTCATTACACCACATCCACATATTTTGGGGAGAGATAGAGATTTGCACTCTATATGATATTTACTAGTTTGACCACCGTCACTGAACCTATCTAGAATAGTGTAATATATCTTATATCTAGTGTCTACCTATTCCACCACTCTCCCATATTGGCAGGACTGGTTACCTGCTATAGTTTACTATTTCATTTGCATTAGTACTTCCATATTGCTTCATAATGTTGTAACTGGTAGTTTTCCATCTCGTTTTTCTACTCGTTTGATTTTAACATAATCAGCTCATCATTGACTATTAATTGCTTGTGCCTGTATTCTAATACTTTCTGCCTTAGCTTTTGCTGTTTCTATAGTTTGTTGTGCTTCATATTTAATCTGTTCTAATTTATTTTTTTGTGTAAGAGCATCTTGTTCTGCTTTTACTTTCTGTTCGATAGCCGCATCAAAAACATCTGAGAATTTGAAGTTTGTGATATTCAAAGCGATTATATCTATATTATCTATAGATAGTTTTTCTTTTAGATTTGTCATTATAGATTCTCTTACTAATGTTCTTTTAGTAATAAGTTCCTCTGCTGTAAATTTAGCTGTCGCCGCTTTCACACTTTCCTGAATAGCTGGGTCAATAAGTATTCTTTTTATATCGTCATTATTTCAAACAGTCATAAATAATTTCCTTACTCACTTATGGTCTATTGAAAAGTTAAGAGCCATTTTAGTAGTTACATTCTGCAAATCTTTACTGGCTGACATACTCTCTACTTCTTCTTTTTGGGTTTTAATATCAATCTTTTTTATTTTTTGAATAAGTGGAGCTTTTAAGTGTAATCATTCAGAATAAATACTATCTGATACATTTCAGAATGTAACTAGTACTGCTCTTTGTCAGGGTTGTACTGTAAAGAAAGTATCAAATACAATAATCAATCACAATATTCATAATATTGCTGTTGTTATCCATTTGCCCCATTTAGGTTCTCATTCTTCATCAAATCGTTTTGACATTTTATATGTGTTTAAATAATAAAAACTTTTATCTTCTTTGATCTTAACGCTTTTTCTAACATCAGAATCAATATACCACAAACTATAATACCTATAAAACCTAATACATAAGGATTAACTACACAAGCTATGACTCAAGCAATAATAAATAAGAATAATACTAGTTTCATTGATTTACTTACTGGATAAATATTTGTAGCCTGATTATAGTTAAGTTTTGTGATTTTACTATACCTTGTTTGTATTTAGTGATAACTTATAGATAGCCGTCTATATATTCTTTTTATACATATTCTCCATACCTTGATTAAGTTCTTCGCTAAAGATTAGTAATCCGATCAATACCTTATCTAATAGTTTCTCTGCCACTCTATTTCATTCCAATATAGCCGTTAATGATGGACTAGATATATGACATATCATCGCTATTTGGTTATGCTTGAAAAAGTAGTTTCTTTGCATCCATCTTGTTATCTTCTTTATCTGTTCTCTTTTCTGTTCCATTATATATTATTTATCAATTAAATATTAGTTATCTCGTCATTTAGGTAGAATAACATTAGCTGGGAAATCCACATCTCTTACCAATTCTATAATATAGTCTTCTTTATATCCAGCTATTCAACATCAGATTTTAGTAAGAAAGAATATTGTAGTTGTTTCTTTACAAGATGTTTTATATAGATTTAGTAATCATTCTTTTATCTTCTCTATTCAATCCATAGTATTTATTGCATAAGATTGTCCTTGTAATCATTCTGATTGTCATTCAATAGCTCAGAACTTATCCTTTGCTATCTTCGCAGCTCATCAACAATGATTCCCCTGTCAATTAGCTCAAAACACAAATATTTCATTATATTTTAGTTTTGTTATTTTATCAGGAGTATTAGTATATCTAGTTATTTTTCAATCTATTATATTCAATGTTTCTCATTTTTTGAAGTCTTTTCAATACATAAACTGATATACATTAGGATTTTCTCCATCTCCTATAATAGATATAACAGAAAAACATCAAGGCCTAATTATATGATTATCTCATCTAAGACAATGAAATGAATAGTCTCCTGCTTTCTGTGTTGAAGAGTATCCTGCTTTCTGTATATCTCTACAAGCCGCAATAAATTTATCTGGGTAGTATTGTTTAATATACTCTAACGACTTATTATAATCATCAAAAACTATCTCAACTGTTCATTTCTTAAATTTTACTTTATCTCATAAATCTATGTATCAATCAGATTTTTTTACCTTAATGATTAGGAATTTATCGCTATAATCTCAAACTATATCATAAGTGAGAGAGTTTCAAAATTCTAGTCAATGTAATCCATTTCAACATTCTTTAGTGTTTTTCCAGTCTTTACAAACTACCAATCACTTTTTAGGATATTGAAATCAATTTCTAGACTGTAATTGTTTATTGACTGAGCGAAGTACCAAAACTTCATTTTTAAGTAATTTTATCTCTTTCATTATTGATTCTGATTATTATTAAAACCTACTTTATTTTGTGCCTTTAGTTCTACTTGGACTGTAATTATAAATCATTCTATAGCATCTAACATCTTGTTTATACCTCCAGCTTCTGCGTTTATTTTCCTATAATCTCAATACTTATCTTCTGCTTCTAGCTTTGCTAAGTTCTCAGCTTTTCAGACAGCGATAGTTTCCTGTAGTTCTACTGTCTTCTTTGCTCTGTGTTGGTTATATTGTCATTCTATAGCACTACCTCTAGTATTTAGTGTCTTATAATTGATAGCTAATAAATATCTTATCCTTGCTAGTTTCTTTGTGTCCGTGTCATCGTGATAGTCTTGTGTGATTATCTCTGTTGCTTGGTTTATTAGTTCATCTTGTGTAGGTAGTGCCATAGTTTAGAATTTATTAGTTAAAATGGTTTGAATGGGTCTTCTCATTCGTAAAGAGCTTCTAGATTTACTGACCTTGATTCTTTGATTGCTTCTTCATTTGTAAATGGTTTCTGTGCCAATGCTTTTACTTGGTATCTTGTTTCTAGGTCTTTTCAACTTCTATTTATTTTTAAATCGTAGTTCTTAGGGTCTCCAAAGTCTTCATCTTTTGCTAGTGCATAGATTTGGTCTTTGATTGTGTTCTGAGTTACTTCCATAATCTGTACTTTTTCTTCGTCATAGTTCCATACTACAAAAGCTCGAAACTCTTTTACTTTTCAGTCTTGTTTAATATCGTTTGTAGATTTAAACATAGTTTTGCTTCTCTTTGGTTTATTATCTACTGTAAAATATACATATCAGATAATAGGACTTGTTAATATACGGATTTTTGTATCTCAGTCTTGTAGCTTTGTATAACTACCTCCAGTTGATTTAGCAGGCTCGTAGTTTTCAGGTAATCGTCATTGTGTTGTTTGTTCTGGTGTCATTTATTTTAATTGTAATATTATAAAACATTTTTTACTCCCCTATTGTTCTCCATTTACTTGGGTCATTCATTGGGCGTTTATGGTATTTTCGGTAGTCATACTTTGGTTTCTCTTTCTTCTCCTTTCTTGGTATCTTCTCGAAGTTTACTTTCTTTGGATCAAAATCTAGTTTCTCTACTAATTCGTCTATCTTCTTATAGTCTATCATATATTGCGAACTTATCTAAATAAAATTCTTCAATGTATTGTTCCTTAGCTTCAATGTATTCTTGTTTTTCTTTAGTAGTCTCTGCGAATACATACTTAGTAAATCAGTCTACTAGTCTTTGTTTTTCTACAAACATCATAGTAGAAGAAAGAGTTTTAAGTTTTGGATCAATTTCAGGATTAGGTTTTCTAGTTAGATAGGTATTAAGCATTGTAATGAATGTATATAAATAATGTATGATTGGGGGATTACTAGGTAGTTTTACTTCTCTACCAGCTACTTATATGTAGCTCCACTTGTTCGGATACATTATAAGGATAATTTGCGTTTTTGCAAGTCTTTTTTAAATAATCTTATTTACTAGACTTCGTATAGTGTTTGTCGCTTCTTTTTTGCGTATTTTTGGATATATTGCAATATTTCGTTTTGGATTTTCTTTGATTTTATTATCATTCTTTGTAATGTTTTTTCTCTAAACTTCTGGATCAGTTCTATAAGTTCCCATTCTTTCCATCATCTTATCTCGTTCTTTGTACTCTTTAGGTAGTCTACATACTCATTTCATATTTTTATTCTTAGACTATCTTCATATCGTAGTATGTTTCAATGCTTGCAAACATTATCTCAATAGCTTTGTAGATTTACATTATTTTCATCTCGTGTGTGTTTCTTACAGCTTCCATTTGGTATGAAATGTCCTGCCTGTCATTCGGTTCGATATAGTTTGGTTCAAGATGATATGCAACTTCATCGTCAATTCTTGTCTGTATCTCTTAATCTAATATAGAGCTTTCAAAATCGAAATCGTAGGCATTCATTTATCTCTGTTTTACTTAGCTTTTTTTGTTTCATTCGATATTATTCTCAAAATAAAACTTTTTGTATCTCATTTATAGAAATGTGTTGCTATTTCATAGATGATTTTCTTAGTTAGTTTCGTATCGTTAAATATTCTCTGGCGTTTTATTTCTTCTAGGTCGATAAATACTAGATATTCGTTTAAAGTCATTCTAGTTTCGTTTTTATCGTCAATGAGAACTACTTTTCTATTTTTGTTGTTATATCTTATATTTTTCTCTGTTTTCTTTATCTTTCATTTTTCAGTAGCGTAGTATGTCTTTTCGTAGTATCTCTTTAGTTCTAGTGATATTGATTTATTGTATTTTCTTACTGCCTCTGGTGTTTTACTTGGATAGGTCATCTGGTAGGGTTAAAATAAAGAAATCATTGTCGTTTCTAGTCTATTATTGGCTATATCTACATATTTCTGTTCTTTCTCTATTCCTATAAAGTTCCTACCTAGTTCCTTACAAGCTACAGCCGTTGTTCAACTTCAAAGGAAACAATCTAATACTATGTCTTTTTCATCAGAACTCTTATCTATAAGATACTTCATCATTTCCTTGTTTTTAACTGTTGGATGTTCATCACAATTAGCCCTATCAAAATATAATAAGTTATTTTCTCTCTTTCATTTCAATAATCTTCTGCCTTTCTGTAGATATACACAGAACTCTGTAATATTTGCATAATCTCATTCTAAATCTCAGCTAGTATGATTGTTCTTTATCCATACTAGAGTTCTTTTAAGTGTATATCATACTTTCTTGGCTTCTTCTCTAAATATTCACAATCAATAATCATTACAGAATATGTAGCAATGTGTATTGTCCTTCTGTATTCTATATAATTCTTTCATCCATTCTGGAACTCGGTCTAAGTTATCGTCTTCTTGTATTGCTTCGTGCTTTATGTTTCTTCTCGAAGAAACATAGGACATTCAATAGGGTGGGTCAGTAAGAACTAAGTCTATACTTTTATCTGGTATCTGTTTCATTAATTCTAAACAATCAGCACAGTAAATTTTATTTAACTCTAACATCTAACTCATTAAAAAAGTAAAACTATCAATTAACTTCAACTCTTTCTTCTCTACCTCTTCTATCTCTAATCTCCATACTCAAGGGCATTGTCTTGTTAGGCTTAGAATATTGTGGGTTGTCTTTCAGAGCTTTGTTATTATTCTATCTGCTGTCTTTCCAGCTGTGTATTTATCTCTTGATGAGTAGATGTATTGCATTAAGTGATAATTATTAAAGTAAACATTAATCGCAAGCGTTATGTATTACGTCATTTCGACTTATTCATTCTGTTCTCATAACATCAATAAGTATCTGTTTATATGCTTCCAATATCAAATAATCTGGGAATATTTTTCCTTCGTTATACGTCTCTTTTAATAGTCTTAAGTATCGAGTTTTTTCTTCTCGGATATACTCAAATAGTAAATCTCTTAACATTGTGTTTTTCATTATGGCTTAATTATATTATAAAAGTTAATCTAAAATAGTTAATAAATCTTCTGTCTGTTCTATAATTATTGGACTATCTTTTAGTCTCAAAGATAATTCTTCTGTTAGCTTGACTGCCTTAATAAATTTACCTGTTTCATCTATTGCTTGAATTTGTGAAATCATTAAATCGTTTTTACCAAATTTATTCTTAACTGGTTTTATCATTTTGATTTTTAAATACATAGTTTATTATAATAATCTAAAAGGGTTTTTCATATTTGATATAATCTCATTTTACAAATTCTAAATCTACATATCATCTAGTATCTGTTGGAGTGTGTTTATACTGTAATAATTTTGTTGTATTGTTTCAATAATTTCTATGTATTTCGATCAATCTTGTACAGTTGTCATATATCTTTTGGCTTCATCTAAATCCATAAGGTCAAAATAATGCAGTATCAAATATATCGTCTATGTCTTTATCTTGTTTATTACCTGCTGGTTTAACTGTATGATGTTGCAATAATATCCGACATTTATTATTGTATGCGTATGTTTGTAACTTATTTGTAATATCCTCAAATCTTCTATTTTCATCTTCTACTCACTTTATCTTTCCTAGATTATCAATAATAATTATTTCCTGTCATTTCCTTTCTTTATCAATTTTATATATTAGCTGTTCTATTGTGGGCGTTTCTTTAATTGATATCATCTGTAGATATTTAGATGTAGTATTTTTAAAATTGTTTATTGTTGATATAAGCATATTTTTTCTACCATCATCAATATTATTATAGTCTACATCTTCTCGAGATAATCAGTTTTTTCTTAATGCTCGCCTTTTTAATATTGTATCTTCTGGTATCTCCAAACAAAAACAAATCGTTTTCATATTTATGTTTGCTTTAGCTATGAAAAATCATAATTCAGTCTTTCAACATCAAGGAGGTCAAAACATAACAACTAACTCTCATCATTCATCCATTTTTCTAAATCATTTATCAATATAATCTAATCATCGAGATGGTTTTAATCAATCAAATTTTCGTCATATTGTATCCTTTTGTATTCGTATATCGTCTTCTGGTTTAGCTTCTTCTATGGACTTAAACTCTTTTTTTTTAATGTTTGATATATCTTTTATATGATTATATCTATCTTTGAATCGTTGGAATGTTCAGTTATTATCTAGTTTATAATGCTCTTTTATAAATGTAAACGTATTATATCCAGCAAATCTATCGCTTATTCTACCTGTTCCAGTCCAAAATAGAATATTATCGGCTACAAACATTCAAGTATTTCAATTTTTGTCTGGGAAGTTTTTATTATCTTTGGCTATTTTAAGTCCTGTATATTCTTCCACTAATGGTATTATATCTATTTCAAGTATTGCTTCTAGTGTATCATCAGACAAAGTATTCATTTGTCTTTTTATTGTATCCTTTGTATCTAATTCTTTTTGTTGTTTTGAAATTACTGGTATGTTTTTTATCTTATCTGAAATAATATCTGTTTCTTCAATTATTATAGCTTCTTTCAATTCTAAACTGAATTTCTTTTCTCTAGCATAATTTATAGTTCAAGGTAGTCTAGCAATTCTTCAAATATTTTTACAAGCGTGGTCTGTTTTAAACAACGGATCGTTAAATATGCTATCTATATCTGAATAATAATATTCTACTGCATCTTTGTATTCTTCTACTCAAAACGATTGTCATTCTCAAACATAATAAAAATGAAATCAGTTACCTGTATTTACAATATACCTCCAATCTCAAAAACCATTAGATTTGAGTTTGGTTTTGATTGTATCCAATAAAATATCTAATTCTTCATCTGTTATAATTGTTTCAAATAGTTTTTGATATGATTCTCTTAAATCAAAATCTACATAGAAATAATTTTTAAATATAATATCCTTATCTCAGTTTCTTTTGTTTTTATCCTCAACACTGGCAAGAAAATAAACATTAGTCTTTAAATTTAAAGCATTATCAAATGAATAAGTACTAACTAAATCATTAAATTCTATTTTTCCAATAGGACATAGTGTTTTTAGAAAGTTTGTTATTTTTTGTTTATCCATTCTTTTGATTAACTAAGTTAAATAAATATTCTTCTTCATATTGAGCTAATTGTTCTTTGGTGTATTTTTCTAGTATCTTGTTTTTTTCAATATAATCTTTTACTTTCGGATCATCTCTTTTCATTCGCATTTTTCATAGTTTATCTGGAGTTAATATTATTTGTGGTGTTTCTTTTAGTGGATATATACTCATTCGTCCAGATTCAATAGATCTTTCAATGACTTTTATTTTTGTTTCATCATCAGGGGCTATTGTTTCGAGTTTCTTACATAACATCTCTCTAGCTTTATCTGTCATCTTTTTTCTATTCTTGTTTCTCATTTCTTCAAAATCAAGTAATAATTTTTTTATTGGTTCTGAAAATTTTTCTTTATAAATATTATTTTTTCCTTTTTTCCTTTTTTCCTTTTTAGTAAGTGTATCATCTGTTGTATCATCTGTTGTATCATCTGTTGTATCATCTGTTGTATCATCTCCATATCATATTACCTCTATAATATAGTTTCTCTCTGATATTTTATGTTGTATTATTTTTCACATCTTTTCTAAAGTAGTCAAAAACCTAGATACTTTACCTCTTGACCATTGTCGCCTTTGTCCTAGTCTTTCCTCTCATCGTGATAAACAACCAATAGGAATTTTTATAATTTGACCATTCCAAGATAATATGCTTCAAACTTTATATTGTGCAATTTGAAATAGATCTACATAAGCTTGACGAAATGTATATTTTTCATCAGGAAGGTCCATTTCACATTCTCTTGGTACAGGATAATATCACATAGTTAAATTTTATCATAACGTAAAAGCCTTATGAGTCGTTGTCCACAAACCATAAGGCTATACACATCTTCGTATCCATTACTGGATTTTTTCATTGCTATTAATAGCGATTTTCAAACTAACGAAGAATTTTTTGGACAACTGTATGTTTACCATATAAGGATTTTTTATCCAATTGCAAACCCTTTTTTATCTAAATTTCATCAAACACATCTAATTCAGGTTCTGGCTTGCTATATTTCATACACATTTTCTTGTGTGTTATCTGTCTTATCCCTTCATTTATCTCTCATCTAGTAGCTCGATCCCATTCTGGAGTCTTTGATTTCTTTTCTTCTAGCTTCCTTTTCCTACATTTTAGTAAACAACTTAATGCCTTAGCCTGAAATAATCTCATTTTGTTTTTGATTAAGAAAATAAACCATTTCTGGTCTATTAGTCTTTTTTAATTCATTTACAATAGGTTGTTTTATTTATAGTTTGACTTTTATATTTAGAATGTTGTTTGATATATCTTTCATAGATTTTCTCATAGTTTGATGTTCTCTAAATACTTTTTATATTCCTGATTACTTGTTGTTGTATATACCTCTCTAAACTTAGATAGTCATTGTTTTATTAACTCTTTTTCCTTGACCTTAGCTAATATATCCTGATCGGATTTGTCTATAAATACTAGCTTAGAATATACTTTAGATACCATACTAAACGGCAGTTTGAAATATCATTTATACAATCATCGTAGAGGTCAATAACTATTTATACATCGAAAGTAGTCGTTTTCATATCCAATTATACTCCGAGCGTGTCATACAAATTTTCAATCTGTTCTATCTTCATAGATTCAGGTTTTTTTTATTTTACTATAATTTCAATAAGCAGAACCACAGGACATAAACAATCACATATCAATAGCCCTTTTCATCTTCTCTACTTGTATGTCATTGGCTAGGTTTTTTTCTATAGTGGTATAACCTGCTATTAGTCACTTCTTTTTGTTCCAATTTGCTACTGTTTGTATAGAGCTTCATTTATCAGAGTATCATCTTTCAGCACAAAATATATCTCGATTAATTAATGGGTTTATTTGTTCTCTTGTTATTCATAGTTTTATATCCTCCAATAGATTGTTTCAGTTCACTAAATGAGTAGCCGAATACATAGTACAAGCTGGTAATGTCTTTTGGTCTTGGACTATAAGTTTTTCTCTAGGTCGAGCTTTTATGTTTTCTCATTCTAGGATTTCTTCTAGTGTGTCAAAACTATAATCAAGTTTGGTAGGCTCATCGAACGCATAGTTTTTATCCATCTTGTCATATCTCTAAAGTAAAAAGTTTTGTTTCAAATTCTGTTTTTTGTCTTTCTAGTTCTCTTAGTTGTTTTCAATCAATATAGGCTTGTTGTTTTATTGCTATGGTTATTCGGTCGATTTTGTTTTTTAGTGTCTTTATTTGTTCTTTCCTTGTCAATGGGAACTGCTCATTTATCATTATATTTTCTATAAGTTCGTAAATTATTTTTCTTTTTCTGTTTGAAAGTGATTTTAAGTCTTTTATATCACAATTCTCTATCTTCTGGTTAATTCTATCTAGTTTGATTTTTGTATTCATTTTATAATATAGATTAAAACCTATAATACTTTGGATTGATATTTATCTTGCTTCATTCCTTTATTATTTCGATCAATCGTCATCATATATTATCCTCAGGTATTCATATTCTCTTAGTTAATAAATTTCATCTCTGGAACGCTCAAGGTAGAAAACACATAATTCAATGATAATCCATAACTAACGAACTATGATAATGTCATAGACAATATAAATCTGGCTCTTTTCATTGCGGAATCTTCTCGATGTATTTCTGTAGGTGGTAGGATACGGCATATGGTAGTCATCTACTTCAATGTTGCAACCCTATTTTTATATCATTTAAGGTTATTTCTCATTGATAGCTTCAAACATTTACTAAATCAGGTCTTTGCTTCTCTAATTCCATACCAAAATTTATTCAAGCTACATCATTCCACGCCATATCGTGATTACCATTTATAAAGTATGTTTTTTTTCAGTCTGCTAGCTTAGGGTGTTCGTCTACTATATGTTTCATTTGGTCTTCAAAACTAACATTAAGTAAATCAAACATTTGTCATTTATATACATTTATTCAAGCTGTCATATCTCATCAATCTACGACTGCATCTACTTTCTGACTATCAAATTCTGAATATAGATCCCTTATAGCTTTTTCATCACATTGTTTATCATTATAGTGTTTATCAGAACACATACCGAGTTTTAGATAGTTCGGCTCTCCTACTGTTTCATTTATAGCTTTTGATTGATTAGTGGTCAGTATTTTTAATAGTTCATTTAGTTGTTGTGGGCTGTACTTCTGAATCATATTAAGTTTTTTTCTCTCGTCCTTATTGATTTTACTGACTACTGATTTTACCATAGATATATAGATTAAATAGTAAAAGAAATTAGTTTGAATAAAAAGATAAAGCAGCTGTTAATTCTTCCCTGACCTGATGTATAAACTCGTCTTGGTCTTCTTCCAATAAATTAAGTAGTTGTCTTCTATATCACATAGTACAAGTCAAACATTGCATTCTTAGAGGTTTTACATTATTTTCATATTCATAAGATTTTCGTCTGTCATAGTCACATATTCAGGCTGATTGTTCTGTTTCAAAAAATATCATTTTAGTAGTTTTCATTTGTCTAATAGCTAATAAACAAACTTAGTATAAAAATACAAATATAATCAAACTCATACTACAATAATTTCTCGCCAATACTCTTTAACAAAGTCTTTCATCTTACGATTAAGAATTAAACAGACGGAGTGTCTTTCTTAGCAAAATAATAAGTAATCACAGATAAAAATGCTGGCACTACTGCTACTTCTGGTTCTATAAATTTCATAAATGTAAGAACAATAACTGCACAAGCAAAAAGAAGCGTAAGAATAGTTTTTAGGTCGATTTTCATTATTAATAAATAGAAAATAAAATTAAATATATTTTTTAGATGGTTTTTTTGGCTGTCTTTGGATTTCCCTTATTCTTTTCATTACATCTGTTTTAGTTGGTTCTTTGGATTTAAGCTTACCTTTAAATATTATTTTTACCATTATTTATTAGTTAAGTATAAAACAAGCCGAATCTATTCTTTCTACTCCTGAAAATATATCAGATAGATTTTGTATTTGTTTAGGCACATCTTTATGGTCTAACATATAACCTAACTGGTTTTTTACTATTATACCTAGTATAACTAAACAAATCAATAGTATTAATGTCATAATCATTCAGAATATATCTTTTTTCATTAAAACTTGTTAGCAAATAAACTATATACCAATAGACAAGCACTTCCAACAAAGACAATTACTCACATTACTATGGCTCGTGCCAATCTATCTATAACTGCTTGATGTTTATCTATATTTCATTTCATTTCAGTATTTCTTATATCCTGTAGGTCTTGTGTCTGTTTGACTTCTTCTTTTGTAGAGTATTTTTGATCGAGTTTCTCTACAAAGTTGTCTATCTTCTGGTTAATGTTTTTTACGTCTTTTTTGATTTCTGCAACATCATTAGCCATATTATTTTGGTTAAGTTCTAAAGTCAAAATTCTATCAGTTTGTGAGCAGGGAGCAGTCATTATAATAAAATAAAATATAAAATTACTTCTTACCTCATTTCTTTTTTCCTCAACAAGCCATTTTATTAAGAGTTAATTAATAAACTGGTGGTAATATATTTGCTTCTTTTGTAAGTTTAGTTTCGTCTATACTATCGTCAACCCTAAAGAAAGCTATCATTTCACTTACTTGGTCTAATTCTTTTATAAGTGCTTCTTTTCTAGTTTTTAATTGTTTTAGACTAAATTCTCATATAGGTAATGTTGTTGTTTGTGGTTCTTTAAAGAACTCAAGACTTAAAGGATTAGTTGTAGATTGTTTTACTAACATTTGTATATAAATTAATAATAAAGATTATGTATAAAATCACTGATTATATCAACTAGGTGCTGTATATGCCATAGTTGTTGCTCAAAAGTTTACAACATTAGATGAATTAGTATAATAAGTTCATACGTGAGGAAACAATCAAGAACCTAAACCCGAAAATGAAGCCGCCTGTAATACATTATTTTTATAAAACTTAAGAGTCCCAGCATCAACATCCCAAGCAATTCATATAGTGTCGTTTGTTGTGAAACTAGTGTTTGTTCATCCACTAACACCATTGTGATATATCTTACCATCTCAATGATATCATCGACCATTTATATCTACTGGATATCAGAATGTATAAGAACTATTACATATTCAACAAACTGTATTGTTAGGAAATGCTCAGTCGTTTAGTATTCTAACTTCCCAGTATCGTTTTCAAGACGTCTTACTAATTGTAGCCCTAACTCCGCTTCGTCAGTCTGATGTATCTGTAGTTGTTAAATTTCAATTAGATAATGTTATAGCTGCATTCTTATTGATTGGGTCTCGTGTAGCATATGTTACTGGTACCGCAGGAGTATATCATATTATTCACATTTTAAACATATTGTAATATCTAAGCAACTAAATCTCATACTAAGTACCATAGGTCTGTTCATACTTTTATTAATGATACTCACACATATTGTCAGTTTGTACTTTTATTTCATCATTTAGAACTTATAGTTACTCAACTTCATTGTGCTAAGGTAACCTTACCTGCTCATATCTGTATCAAATCTATCTGAGTTCATATAGGGAAAGCAACACTTGAATTAGGTGGTACTGTTATTGTTTGATTAGCCGCATTAGAACTAGTTATTAATTTACTAGCGTCTGTAAGTACCAATGTATATGTTGTTCAGGTTTGGGCATTAATAGATTGTATAGTTTTGGCGTCTGTTATTGTTTTATTAGTTAGTGTTTCTACTCAGTCAGTATAACTCAATTTAGAATCTGATATAGCTTTAGCTGTTGCAAATTTAACATCATCCGTTCAGGTATCTATTTCTGCTCAAGTTGCCTTTACTGGCAATGTTTGATCTCAAGTATTAGTTCAACTAGTATTTTGTACTACTGTTAATTGTGCATTAGTTAAATGGTTATACTGTCAAGATGTACCTCATTGTAATCAAGCTAAATCGTTATGTCTAACTACTAATGGAGTAGTAAAGTGGGTATAGTTATTGGTTCAGTTATGATATAAGTTGACCGTTCTATTGGCAGTTGCATCTGTTCTTCAAAAATATGATACTGATAATTTATCTGTAGGATTAATTGTAAATGCTGGCTGTGGTGAAAGTGATGTAACTAATCAAACAACTGTATTATTAATATCAGTATTTGCATCAGCAAATAAGAATTCATGTTTTGAATATGCTGCTAACGATTCATTTGTATATGTAGATAGAGTTGTGATAGTTACAACTGATGTAGAAGTAAATCAGGTAATTTTAAAGCATCCATTAGGAGTTTGTAATAGACCTCAAAGAGTTATATCTGCCGTTGCATCTCAAGCTATAAATGGAGTTCATCAAGTTACTGTAGCTGTTCTATTTGTTCAAGTACCAGTAATAGTTACAGTACCAGCCCCAACAATAGCTCTTCTAATAGAAACAGGAATAGTAGTTATTCATCAAGTATTATTTACAGAACAATAATGATTAAATGTCCATATGCCTCAATCTATTTGTGTTCCTCATAAAGGAGTATTAAATAAATATCTTTCAATAAGTAATGTATTATTATTAACAGTAACAGAATCTATTTCTTCAGGAGTCGCTGTTAATGGCGTTTTAGACAATGTATATAATGGAATAGTTTGTGGTCACGCTCCTGCTGGAATAATAGTAGTATCATCTAAAAAGAAAGATATTCAAGCTCATGCACTAGCCGATGTTTGTGGTCAGTTAATCCATTCAGTACCATTATATTTTAATACTTGGTCTACTAATGGACTAGCGACAGTTACGTCAGTTAAATCAGTAAGTCTATTGTTATATATTTGTCTTACATATATTGAACCAGTTGTTGCGTGAACCAACAATACTCTACCAATTCTAACAGCGATATGTGCTGGATTAGTTGGCATAGTAGAAGTGTGTTCTCCTGCTGTAGTTGGACTTAATCGTAGCTCTTGTCAAGCAGAAAAACTTGATGTATCAGTATTATGTATTATTCCTCTAACAGTTACAAAACCACTAGAATTATTAGGAATGTCCTGTGTGGTCATTCATAATGTTTTTGCTGTAATTTCATTATCTGCTTTAGCTAATGCTACTGTAGGCATATCTCAGTTAGCTCAAGTTGGATATACACATTTACCGTTTAATATAGTAGAACCAGTATTATTATAAACTAATACAAGCTCCTCTTGTCCTATCTGCATAGTAATATCTGTATCAATCATAGCTGATATTGTTTTATTAGCAGAATCATAGAATACTTTTCATTCTTCAAAAGCTCATATTGTTGGATTTGTTTTTAATTTAATTGTATTTGGTGTTAATATATTTTTACTATTCATATTTAAATCTCATGACATTGGTACAGTACCATCTGCCATAAAATCTCAAGCACCAGTTCAATCAGCTCACTTAGAGGCATTTAGTGTCCAATAAACTCACTCACTAGGAATATTATCTAGAGTATTTTGTAATGCTACCCAAGAACTTCATAAATAAGATACCACATCATTTTCTACATATGTTGTTAGAGAAGAGTATGGTCACTTTGGTACAAAAGAAGCTCAATCTATACCATTAGTTCAAGCTGGTCAAGTTAATGTTATTTTTGCATTTACTATAGAAATTGTACTTGCGTCATCATATACAAATACCATATCATTTCATACAAATGAAGCAGATACTGGTGATTTTCAATCATCTCAAGCAGGTCATCTATAAGAATTAACTAATGTCCAAGTACCAGATGATTTATAATAAACATTACCATTACTAGAAGTATCAAAAGCCCAATCTCAATCAACACCTATTCAGTTAGAAGGTATACCTACTGTAGAATATATGATAGTCTTATCTCACTTATCTCATTTCAAATCTACTTTAGCGTTTACAATAGTTACTGTACTAGCGTCTGACTTTACAAAAACTAAATCATTACCAACAAAAGAGCCACTTACTATAGTTGCTCCTGTAACACCAGTTGCTCAAGTATCTCATCTCAAGGCATTTACTAATGTTCGTACTCAACCTGTTTTGTAAAATACCTCAGCGGTAATTGCTGTAGAGAATGCCCAATCACCATCTACTCATATAGAGTTGTTTGGTATAAGTATTGTTGAATAAATAACTGCTCCATCTACTCAATCATTACCTGCTATTCATTGTATACCTTGTATTCACTGTATTCACTGGTCTCATTTCATAGTAGATTTTAGGATGGTTTTTACCTTATCTCAGTCTTCACTATCAATTATTATTGACCTATCGTTTGCTGCGAAGGTGTTCTTAATTGGATAAGTTTGGATTTTTGCCATTGTAGATATATAATTAAATTAAAGCTCTAGCTGTTCGTTCTGTTGCTGGTACTAATAGATAACCACTATCACCATAAACTATCAAAGGATCATCATTTTCATCAGTTATTATAGCTGATAGATGATCTAGTAGATAGTCTTCTCGCTTGGTTATCCTGTATCACTTTCACCAAGTAGTATTGACTAGGTTCCTAGCTGTATATGTTGTTGTCATTTATAGTTAGTTTTATTTAAAATAATAATCTTTTGTAGTTCATAATAATATTATTATTCATATAAGTATTAGTCGAGCCATTTTATTCTTTATTAATAGGTAAATTTTTAGATATTACTCATCATAATGTTAATCATTCAGCTCCTTTTTCTAGTATTCTCATTTGTGATTCTGTAATTTTAGTTCCGTTTCTTATATTGGTTACTATTCATTTTATAAAATCGTCAGCATATCATATTCATTTCAAGAGATTAGTAGCTACTTGTGGAGAAGTTAGAAGAAGTCACACAATGGCTCATACTGGTCATCCAGCTATAAATCAAGCTCCTGCTGTTCCTGCTCATCTAAAATAAGCCCCTACCTTTTGTCATCCTGCTAGAGTTACATCTTCAAATGCTTTTACTGCGTTTATATTTTCTTCTATTCAAGGTACTAGTTCTTTTACTCTCTCTAGTTTTGCCTCATTTCATTTCTTAGTTAGATTTGATATTCTACTTAGTGCGTTATCTTTAAATGTTCAATCTGGATTTAAGAAGTCTTTTTTAATCGATTTAAGCTGTTTAGCCATTGTTCAATATGTCTCATCTAATTCAGATAATCACGGAATTTCTAATTTAGCTTTTTCATCTATAACCTTTCTCATTTCTTTTATTACTCATTGTCATTTGCTTGTAGTTTTGGATTCATAATTAATTAAATCGTCTAATTTTCATCTGATATTTATTACATTTATATTAGGACTATTTACTATATCATATGCTTTCTGGATAGCATTCAAGTCACTCGCATCTGCCATATTAGTATTAGTAAAGTCTAGCTTTCAGCTATCATCAATAGTTATTCATCTTTTGGACAATACTTCTACGACATTAGGAGGTGTTATATCTGCCACTTTCTTGATATCTTGATATTTCTTTCCTGTTTCTCATATCTCTCATATTTTTTTATCTATCTTACTACCTAGAGTTGATAGCATCTCCTCTGAGCTTAATATTCCTCTTTCTACTTCATTATATAATTTAGGATTCTTAATTATTGTTTTGATTGTAGACGGATTAATTCAAAATGCTTGTGATGCTACAAACTCACTAGCCTTTGCTGTTCATTTAGCTAATGGTTTTACTGTTGATTTTACCGCTTTTCATCATAGTTTAGCTCATTGCTTTACTAACTCTGTAGCTCACTTAGGACTAACTGCGGCTATTATATCCAATGGGTTATTTGTTATCCATTCTCATAGTTTCTGTGGGTCTGTTACTGTACCTTTTATATTATCTCGCATACCTGCTACCATTTGTGCTTGTGGTGTGTCTGTTTCTCATTGTGATTGGTCTATAATTCATTGTCATAGGCTTTTAAGTCATTCTACTGTTTGTCTAGGATGGAATATCATACTTCCTACTCACTCTACAAATGATACTGTATTTGGTATTAAATTTAGGATTGATTTACCTACTAGATTTAGTGCTGTTCAAGGATTAGCTCATCCAGTTCATTTCTTTCCTAATGGATCTAAAAACTGAGACACTTCCCTTTCAGTAGATATTGGTTTTCATCATAGAAACTCTCCAATAGTTGTTGTGTTCTTTTCCTCTACTGGTTGCTCATCTATTAGACCCGATACCTTCAATAATTCATCACTTTTTCAGTTCATATAGTCTGCTACTAGTTGTGGGTCTACTCATTTATCATTCAACAGTTTATTATATGATTCTAGGATTCATTCAGTAGGTGCGTTTGGATTAAGTCAGTATTTTTTCTTAATTATATCTGCCAAGTCTTCCATTTTCAATTGTGCCATAGTTAACTTTTGTTTTTGTGGCTCTTTTTCTTCTATAGCTTGGTTATATAGTTGGTTTTTAAGTACTGCCCTTTCCTGTTCTTGTTTCTGTGCCTTAACTTGTGGCAAAACCTCTCTATATATCTCTTGTTGTTTTCTTAGGGTTTCTCCACTATCTTCTATTCACATATCTTGTACTACTTTTATAAGTCTTTGGGATTGGTTTTCATCTAATCAAGGAAACATAGGAGACATCATCTGCTCTTGTTTCTTTACTTGTGGTATTCAACCAAAACTCATTCAAAATGATTGTCCTATTGCCATCTATTTTCAATTAATGATAAATTTTGTATAATTACTCATTGGAGATGAATATTGTGTATTTGTTACTGACTTATAAGGAGTGAAATAATCCTGTTCTATTATTGTTGGTATATTATTAGTCATAGATTCTCCTCATATTCTTGATACATCACCTCATAATACTGGATATGTTTTATATTCTTCTAATACATCATTATATGTTTGTTCATATCATTTATATAATGTCTTAGCCGTATTAGCAAAGTCACTTCTCTGTCTATCAGATAGTCTTGTTCATTTCATAGCTTTATTATATGCGTTTCTTACCTTATCTTCTATTCAACCAGCGTTTTGTGCGTTAGCAAATTCTCATTCTCTTACTGTAGAATTAGGGTCTAGTATCTTCATATAAGCAAATATTAAAGACAAATCACCAGCCGCTGTTCATAGTCTAGCAGAACTTTCTACTGTTTGGAACATATTTTTAACTGTCTTATAGTCTTTTACTTGCTGTAGGTTATTAAATTCTTTCCTCAATGCTGTTATTTCTTTTTGTTGTTCTGTTGTTTCATAGGTTGTTCATTTAGATTGTTTCCGTGCTTGTGCTTGTGCTGTAAATTGTTCTGGGGTTAATTTCATAGCTTTATAATCTGTAGAAGATGGCTCTTTACCATTCCAGTAGTTCTTATAGTAGGTTTCGAAGTTTGGGTTAAAATTTCAAGTAGATGTAGACTTTCCATAAGTTGAATAATCATATCAACTATCGTGTTTAGCTATTTGTGCCGCAAATTTAACAGGGTCTAATTGTGATATTTTAGTGTTAACATTAACTCATAGATTATTAGCCACACTATTAGCATAGTTAGTTGGGTTATTACCATCAGTAGACGGAGCGTATAGTTTGAAATATTCTAGTATAGTTTTTCAGTAGTATTTAGAATTAGTATTATTTTGATTAAATTTAATCTTCTCTACCAGTGCATCAAATCAGTCTTCTGGAGTAGCAAATTGTGCAAATCATTTTTCGTCTTTTCCTACTACATTACCAAATGTAGTATCTTTAATATTTCAAGGGTTGTTATTTCTTGCTCCCGCTCATTTCATACCTGTTCATTCAGAACTAGATAGTATCGTTTTTAGGGTTAGATTATTATTAGCATCAAATCAAAAATTCATTCATCCTAACTGTAATGCAGATTCGCTTACCCCTAGTTTATTAGCTGCCCGTACTTTATATTCAGGTTTGTTTTTAATTGGCTCTCTTATATTCTTAGTTATTGCTGTTCCTAGTTCCTCTCAGTTATCTACCATATTCTGGATATCTTGTATCATCTGTTCTCTACTTCTTTGCATTGGGATTCAATCAAATTCTTTCAATACATTATCTACTGCTTTTTCTACTGCCTTTCTTCTTGTTGCTGGATCACTTGAATAAATATTTCAATTAGTGTATTCTTCTTGCCTTATAAACTTGTTTCGTTCTCTTTCATCTTGTTGTTCTGGTGTTTGGTAGCTCATTAAATTCATAGCAAATCATAGTTCGCTCATCTGTTGGTTTCTTTGTTTCATATTTGAATCTTCCTCTTGTTGTTTTAGGTTAAACTCATCGTTTATTGTGTTTATCTTGTTTGTATAAACATTACTAGCAGATGTTAATTGGTCATTTAGTAGTTGCATTTTCTTATACAATGCTTTTTGTTCATCTGCTACTATTCTTGCTATCTTACCTGATGTCGCTCCTGTTCATTCATATCTAGATTTTACATCATCTTCTACTCATTGAATTTGAGTATTTAGTGCGTCTACTTGGTTTTGGAGGTCTATTATTGTATTTTTTTCTGCTTTTAGTGATTCATCATTAATCTGTTTCTTATATTCAGTATATAGGTTAGAATTTGTTGAGAAATTTTGTAAGTTCTTCATATAATTATCTATCACTGCTTGGAACGGATTAGTTGTTTCTTTTTTATCTGTGCCATTTATCATAGCGAGTTTTTGTTTCTCTGATTGTTTAGTCACATATTGATTATATAGATCTGGATTTCATTGTTGTAGTAATATTTTTTCATCATCACTTAATCCTCTAGTTAGTAACTGTTCAGGAGTCATAATAGATAGATTATTTAATAGTTTTTGATTATTATGTTGTATATTTGATTCGCTAGTCTTCTGGTCTATTAGATTTTGTCTTGATTTAAAGTATGTATCTAAGACTGATTTTTGTTCATTACTTCTTTTATCATAAGAAAAAGCTAAATTGAACGCATTTCTATCGTTAAAAAGTTCAGGATTAGTTTTATCATAGTTTTTTAGATTATTTTGGATATCTTTTAGTCTTTTATCGGAATTATCAGAAAAAGATGGCTCTAAAACGACTTGTTTTTCGGGCGTAGTGGTGGTTGTATCGACTTTAACTTCTGGCGTTGCTGGTTTAACTTCTTCTTGCGGCACTATCGGTGTTTCTACTGTTTTTGCTGGTGTTTGTCCGTTTTCTAACGCCATAGGGTCAGTAAGATTAGCTTTTACGGCAGGAGTTATCACTTTAGGTGTTGTTGTATCTTGTAATATTGGTTTATATCAAGAAACATCTACTCAAGCGTTTTTCTGTGATTCATACGCTGTTTGAGTTATTGGTCTTCCTTGTGTATCTGTATAGGTATTAACTTTAGCCATTAGGTTATATTTTAGGGTTAAATTTTTAATCATAGTCTATTCTTATTTTATTTTTTATGTATTCTGTTCAGGATACACTATGAAATCCACTTGAACATCTCATTTTATATCATTGGTATAATACTGGTGTATTGTCTATATCTATTCAGGTCGTATGTGTACCTGTAGTAGAAGATTGAGTTAATGTGGATAAATCTATGTCGCTATAATAATATGAATCATCAGTAGTATCAAATGTATTTATATATATATGATTATTCTCATATTTTACGCTTAGTATCTCTGTTAAATAGGTGGTATCAACAAATTGTGTATAAGTTATTATTCAGGTGTTTTTATCTATGGTATTCAACATTGAAGTAAGGTAGTCATTGACCGTGTCGTTATTAAGTCATATAAATATCAATAAATTATCTGTTTGATAACAATATTCACTAATATTTGTAGAACCAATAGATATATCATATACAGTGGTCGCTCAAGATAGATAGAATATTCAGCTAGAATTTCAAAAAAAGCTTAAGCTATGTTGATTACTTGTTTTTTGATTAATCTTTACTGAACTTCTTTTTATCATTGACTCTGTCAAAAACAACTAAATGCTACATTACCACTTGTACTCTTAACCTGTATTGTATCTCATGAGCTTAATGCTATAGGTCATATATCCTGTATTACTTCTAGATTCTGTATCGTTTTTCCTACTGGTCGTATTCAATATATATCTCATACACTTTGTCAATTTGGTACTACATATACTCGAAATGTAGTAGCTGTAGAATGGTTTGTTATCCTTATTTGTCCTATTATAGTTGTATTATCCGTAGCCGTAAATAGTGTTCATATATTATTGGCTGTTGGCTTTAGAAATCAATTTTTATTTCAAACTGCCATTTTATGCTCATATAAATAATAAAGGTGAATATGTACTTATTGAATTAAGAGCGTCATATACTGCGTCTTGGCTAGGAGCTTTGTTTGTTACTCCATTTCGTGATGTTCCAAATGGTGTATTGTCTATACTGCTTCATTTATTTCTTATTTGATACTTATAGTCTACCTGATTCTGTCCTGTACCAAATCTGTCGCTTTTTAAATCAGGAGTTTCTACATAGTTCTTTATTTCTTCTTTAGCCATTTGGTTTAGGTTCATATAAAAGCTGTAAATCGTTAAACTCAGGCGTATATTTTCAATCTCTTGTTATTTCTTCTACCCTTAATTGAATTTCAAAGTAATTAGTAGGGAAGTTTCTTATCCATTGTCTGTCGCTTAGTTCGGTTGTACTTGTTATACAGTCAAAATGTCTAAAATCGTGGAATCATATAGTTATTATTGTTGTGTCCCCTGTTCAACTTACTTTAGTTAGATTCTCACTTCGTCTTGGTGTTAAACTTGTTACTGTACATTGCGTTTCTATAAACATATAGTTAAGGAACTTAGTTACCTTAGTTATTGTATATCTTGATGTTGCATTTATTCTATATATGCTTCATACTACAGGATCGGTTGTAACTGGATTTACTAACTCGTCTACTATAAATGTATATCTGTCTATTTCTCCGTTTACTTTATAATAAAGATTTAGAAATGTATTAGTTGGGCTTTTATATCCTAGTTTTACTTTAGTTGCTACATTATCCTGACTAAAATATGATACTATCGGACTAAAAGTTATATATCATCTACTACCAAAATAATAATTAGTTGTAGAATCTTGTGTTTGTTCATAATTATTTATATAGAAGGTAGCTACTTTACAATCATCATCTACATCGTCATTATATGCTACCTTTATGCTTTCATTATCATAATGGATAGAAAATATCTCACTACAATTAACTAATGGATAATCAACAAATAATCCATCAGGAAATCAAGGAGTTCTATGTCCATATGTCATTACTCCATTATATCAAGGTAGAAATACCATATCTCAATATGAATCTATATTAGTTGAATTGATATTCTTATCATCTGCAAAGTATAGAGGTATTGGTGGTAGTAATAGATTAGTTGTATTATTATTTTCTCGATTAGTTGCTGGTGTTGTTGTGTATAATAAAGTCTTACTAAATCAGTCTGAATATCGTATTTTCTTATTTGCTGTATCTCATCAAGTTATCACTATATGATAAGTTCACATATTCTGTACTTGCTGGATTATCTCATTATACCAAGTAATAGAACTTGTTGGAGTATCAGATACTCAATCCCATACATAAACTATTGTGTCTTTCGCATTTCTTACTCGTATAAATGTCTGTTCTTGTATCTTAGTTATTCAGACAATTTCTTCATCTGATCCAAATGTCAAAGCCAAAGTCAATACTCATCAAGGTTCAACATCGTATAGTTTATTACCATTACCAAAATACACATCTCAAGTATCTTTTAGTACAGGACATATATAGGATATATTATCCATCTCTAGTCGTCATTCCTCCATTGTAGATATTCAAATAGCCGTTTTTCAATTGACTATAGAAAATACTGCATCATTACTAGGGGTAATTGTTAATGGAGTTGTATTACTTGCAGTAAATTGGAATGTATAAAGACCATCTGCATTTATTGTTTGTGGTGTTTGTCCTCCAATAGATACAGTAAAGCTTCCTGCCGTATGATTTACTTGTAGTTGTATGTTATACTGTTTTCCATTAACTGCAGGTGTACCATCAACATATGATCATATACTTCCTGCTGTATGTTCTAGTGTTATTGTGTTAGGAAATTCAACATATGTCCAATTAGAATCAAAACTAGCTCAAGAATCATTAAATGAAGTATAATCTATTAATCAAGATACAGGGTATCTATGGATAAATTTAGGACTAAATAACAAAAAATATTCAGTTCCTGATATAAACTGTCTTACATAGTTCCTTATGTTTCTATAATTTGCCGTATTGCTTATTAGATATTGTGATACTCATTCTAGATCATATATGTATCCGTTATGCCCTGTTAATATATCTCAAATAGATGTTATATTGGAGTTGTTTGGTATTGTTATTACATTATTGGTATTATGTGTATTTAATATTATTCTTCTACCTTGTCTTACATCTAATCATTGCCCATCATAGCATCAATTTTTAATAGGAAAATATTTATCGTTTCCGATACCTCATCTTCAATCATATATTACTATTGGTTCAATATCTGCCATTATCTATTAACTTTTGTAATAATTAAATGCCGCTGGGACTTCTGTTACTGTTACTACCTGCTTTTTGTTCCTTTGGATTGATTTAATCATATTATTTAGTGATAATTGGAACTCATTTATAGAAGATATCTTTTCATTAGACATCTTTTTCTCATCATACACGAACTGTTTAGCTCATTCTGATATTAACCAATGCCACGCTCTTAATTCAGTTGCCTTAGGGAATATCTTATCTACTCAATCTCAACTAACTAGGTCTACTAGATTAACTATACCTTGTATCATTAGTCCATTAGATACATTGTTTAGTGGAGTAGGATATATAAATATAGAGCTATCTTTTATGTCATATATTGGATTACTTTTACTTTGGTTTACTCATAAATCATCAATAGATATTCAATAGCTATCATTCTGCATATTTTTAGTCAATGTTCTATATGTATCTTCTGCCGAATATTTTACTTCCACTCATAATATCCTTTTTATACCTTGTACTGTTGAACTAGAAGCTGGTATTGAATACTCATTCTGATTTGCTACTAGATTTGCTAAAAATATATCATAAAAATAGTCATCAGATATTGAACTAATGATTTTATTTTCTATCAAATGATATGCTATATTTACATATATTGTCATCTGAGCGTCTGATATCTGACCAATAGATGTATTTGTAGATTTTCTTATTAATGCTATTATCTCAGCTAATGTCATTGATTATTTTGTAAGATAAATATATTTAGATAAGCGGTATTAACCGCCTATCCTATATGTTCAGCTATTAGTTAGCGAAATAATACAAAGCTATTCTCTTAGCGTTTTCAGTACATACTTTTGCTCCATAAGCCATTTCTCCAGATACTTGTCTTGAAAAAGCTCCTACAAGTTTTTCATCTGAAAATCCTGTTCGTTGAGCAGCAAAATGAACTGAGTCTCTATCCATAGCTATCATACATTTATAACCTATGTTATTAGATTTATAAACGTCTAATCCTGCTATTCTACCAATCAATCCAGTTCTTCTTACGTCCAATCATTCTTTGAATGCGTCAAAATAAGATGAACCTCTGATAAGTGAAGCTATTTTAGGAGATACAAATAAAGCTGCATTTTCTAGTTTTACATTTTGTTCTTCCAAAGCTACTGTTGTTGCTTCTACAGCATCAGCTACAGTGGATTTAGTCAAAGCTACTCAAAGGTCTCATAGAATATTATCAGAATTTGCTCATTCTACAACTGTCTTGATAATAAACTTCTCGATCAATTCGTCTTGTCCATAAGTCATTCTATTAGCAATCTTAGTTGCCAATGGAAGATTAGCTTGGATATCTTCTAAGCTTGAATATTTAGCTCAGAATGTAGCCAATTGGTCTATAACTAGTTGGTCTTTTGTAATTACAAAAGCAGAAGCAGATATTTCTTCTCCAGCTGTTGTAGCAGAAGCCCAAGAAATATTAGGGAATGTTTCAATTGAAACAGTATCACCTCTTTGTTTGATTTCTCATTCATACATTGTGTTAGCAAAAGGAGCTATTACAAATGTATTGTCTAAAAGTCTTACTGCTTCAGCGGCTAGTAAGTTTTCTTTGATTATGGTGTTTGCACCAGATACGATACTCATTGTTTAATTAATAATAATATAAATGATTATTCCTTTACCAGTCTAAGTTCTCATCTTTGTATCTTCTCATATAATTGCTTATATTGTAGTTGGTCTTGTCAAGCTATTTTAGTAAGTTCACCATATGTTATGGTGCTTTTACCAGTTACTACTGCTTCTCTACCTACTATTCAGATTTCTTTAGGTGTCTTCTTAATTGGTATTGGATTTTCTCTATCATTAAGAATAAATGCTTCTTCATAAGATAGAGTTGGGTGTTTCTCCTTGATTTCTATGACTTTTTGTTCATCAAAATCTCAGAATTTAATTTTTAGGTCTTTGATAGCGTCTTTCTTTTCGAGTTCTACTATCCTTGCCTTCAACTCGTTTTTCTCTGCTAACATTTTCTTCGCCTTTTCAGCATTCTTTTTCTTCCTTAATGCTTCTTGGTCGATTACTTCGTCAGTTTCGATTTCGTCAGTCTCTACCTCAGTAGTATCTAACTCTTCTGACTTTATGCCGTCAGTAGCTGTTTCTAATTCTTCATCTGATGCGTTTATACCAGCATCTAGGTTAGTTGTTTCATCCATTGTATAAACAATTGAGATATAAAAGTAAACAATTAACTCTTATTTTGGAGTATTGTTGTCAATTTGTAGTATTCACAAGCTCTTTTTTACTTTGTCTGGATATTCTAGTAAATCGTTCAGAACTCTTAGTTTTTCCCTAAGTAGTCAGTTCATAGAGTATTTTACAGATCGGAA
>JAEHJW020001120.1_pt1 | contig 40050 bp, 65 predicted proteins | sample 9271431 | NCBI WGS metagenome assembly JAEHJW02 | reverse complement strand
GCGACGTACGCGCCAGCCCTGGTGAGAGTCCCGCCGCGGTACAGATGAACGACGGAGGTCCCTGCCGCCCGGTCGACGCTCGCGGAGCCGCCGACCGAGCCGACGCGCGCGGAGCCGCCGACCGAGCCGACGCGCGCGGAGTCGCCGACCCAGTCGACGCGCGCGGAGCCGCCGACCCGGACGACGCTCGCGGAGCCGACGCGCAGTTCCGCACCATCGGTCGCCTTCATGATGTTGATGCGGACCCCGGCCGGGGAGTCGATCAGGATCGTCGTGGAGTACTCGGCGCCGTGGTCGGTGATGGCGGCGTCGAGCTCGGCCTGTGTGGTGATCGTGATCGTGCTCATGAGACGACGACCGTGGGGGCGCCCTGGGTGTAGAAGGTCGCGAGTTCGCGGGGGGCGACGGCGTCCTTGACCTTGCCGGTGTCGAGCTGCGCGGAGTACAGGTCCGGGCGTACCTCGAACGGGTAGGCGGCGGTGAACGACTTCGGGTCGAACCTCTTCGCCCCGGCCTTGACCTGCACGGTGAACGGGCCGACCGGGTGGGTGCCGACGGGCAGGGCGTCACGCAGGATGGTCTTGATCTCGGCGATGCGCTCCACGGCGGTCACCGGTCACCACCGAGAGATGCAACGCGGGCCTGAATCTGTGCGCGCCGCTCGGGGCCGGACGTCCGGTACATCTCCCGGAGCATGTCCACGTCGGTGCACGCGTCCACGTCGGCCGCGGTGGGCTCAGGGTTTCCCGCGAGTATTGCGGGAGCCTGCACGTCGGGGAGTGGTTCGACGGTGAACGCGCCGAACTTGCCCTTGGATGTCGGGAGCGTCACGGTCACGCGCTTGTCGAGGTGGCTCGCGTGGCTGATCCTCGTGCCGCCGGTCTTGTCGCTGCCGAACCGGACATCCGGATCCCGGTACAGGCGAACCGTCCGCCCGACGTAGACCGACGCGTCCTTGCCCCACATCGCCGCGAGCAGGCGCCGCATGGTCAGCCCAGGGCGCCACGGCCGGTCGTACTCGGCGAGGGTGATGTCGAGCGGCTGGTCGCCGTCGCGCCTGGCGACGCCGGTGATGGTGAAGTCGCGCGGCCCCGAGAGGAGGTCTACGTTGTCGAGCTGGTCGCTCTTGCCGACCAGCATGGAGGAGATGTCCATGTCACAGGCTCGCTTCCTGGAAGTAGTTGATGCGTTCGGTGGTGGGCAGCCCGATGACGGCTGCGGTGTAGGCGTCGACCATCGCGGCGGCTGTGCGCTCGAAGGTCTCGACGGCGTCCGTGATCGCGTCGAACCAGCGCGAGTCGGGGTAGACGCGCTTGACCCACATGGGCATCCCGCCGCAGTAGGAGACGTAGTCGCACCACTCGCGGCCGGAGACGAGTAGCCCGGCCTCGATCTGCGCCACGTTCTCGGGCGGCACCTCGCCGGACAGGATCGTCGACAGGTGCTTCTTCGGCTCGCGGCTCTTGATCTCGATGAGACCGGCGCCGCCGACGAGTCCGTCGGGTGAGTAGCCGATCGGGTAGCCCCAGTCGTCGCGGACCATGAAGCCGGTCTGGGTGACAGGTGCGTAGGTGCGCGAGTAGTGGTCTCGGGCGATGGGCTCGTCCATGTTGCCGCGCATCATGGCGGCGCTGACGAAGGCCTCTTCCGTCCACCCCGTGATGCGCTCGGCGACGAGGGTCGCCGTCAGTGCGCGGCTGTAGTCGTTGACGGCGGGCTTGATCGTCTTGGCCGTGATGAGCTGCCCGACGGTCGACGCGGTGACGATGCCGCGGCGTGCGGCGAGCCACTCGTCTGAGCCCTGGGTGAGGTCGGTGTACTCGTGCAGGCTCATGACGCGACCGCCCATAGCGGTGTGACGACGGTCGTCTCGGCGACGAGGTGCGCGGCGCGGGGCAGGTGTCCCTGCCAGTCGAGGCGCGCCATGGCGACGGCGTCCGTGGCGGTCGCCCACCACGCCCCGGCTTCCCCGCCGTGGCATGTGACGAGATCGCAGGTGCAGACCGTGAAGCGCGGGTCACCGGGGAGCATGCGGTCGACGCGGTCCTCGGCGTCGGTGATGGCCGGGTCGACGGGTGCGGCCTGGGATGCGTCGAGGTCCGCGTCGTGACGCTCGGTCGCGAGGGACAGGGACGTGTCGTAGGTGGTCATGCGGCCACGACCTTGCCGCCGCGGAGCGTGTAGAACGTGTCGGCCTTGACCTTCTTGCCGTCCACGGGGACGGCCTTGACGCCGAGGATGTTCCAGCCGTCGTCACGCTCGGTCAGGACGAGCCAGCACCCGATGGCGCCTCTCGCGGCTCCCCGCCCGAGAACAGCGGCGATGGCGCCTTCGTCGGCGACGGAGGCGCGGACGTCGTCGGAGTACCCGGTCGTGGAGGCGTTCGCGTAGCGCCCGGTCGTGGCGGCGTTCGCGTAGTCCCCGGTCGTGGCGGCGTGCGCGGAGTACCCGGTCGTGGCGGCGTGCGCGTAGTCCCCGGTCGTGGCGGCGTGCGCGGAGTCCCCGGTCGTGGCCTCCGTCTTCTCCGACGGCTTCTTGACCTGCGTCCAGATCGCCTCGACGTGGGCCTTCACGATGCCCGCGAGGTTCACCGATGCGCCGACCGTGATCTTCCGGCCTGCGACCTTCGAGTCGCCACCCGTCTTCGCGGTCACGCCCTCGAGCTCGACCTCGCGGTAGATGGACTTCGGTGCCGGGTAGTAGGACAGGACGTCCAGGGGCAGCGTCACGGCGTGGAACCCGGAGTTGCAGATGCTGACCGGGCCGTCGTGGGTGAATGAGGCGCCCTCGGCGTACTGGAACCCGCGGCACTTGAGGTCCGCGTCGAACCCCTTGAAAGCCTTCACGGTGGTCATGCGGCCACGACCTTCGCTGCGGTGGTGAACGTCTCGTCGAGTCCGTCGACGGCGGGGGTGAGCGCCTGTGCGTAGAGCCGCTCGTAGGTGGCGCAGATGGCGAGGGTCTCGGCGTCGATGCCGTGCTCGGCGATGCGCCCACGCAGGCGCTTCTCAGCGCGGGCCAGGACTTCGAGGGCGGCGGGGTTCGGTACCCGGATCGCGGTGATCGTGGTGCTCATGAGACAATCCCTTTCGTTGGTGGGGCGTCGCATTCCCTGGGTGGGGTGGCGCCCCGCTGTCGTGTGCGGGGTCAGGCGGTGCGGCGGTTGCCGCGGGTGGTGGGCAGTGACCGGACCCACGCGTCGAGGTCCACGGCCCGGATGAGGGGCTTGGTGGACCTGTCGCCGAGGTAGTAGGCGGTCAGGTCACCGGATGCGATGGCGACGCGGATGCTCGTCTCGGACGCACCGGACTTCCGGGCCGCTTCGGCGATGTCAGCGGAGACGAACGGCAGCGCGTAGACCGGGCCGTCGGTCACGACGCCTCCGTGAGTCGGGCAAGGATGCGTTCGAGGCCCTTGGCTGTGATACGGATCTGCGGTTTGGCGAGGACCCGGACATTGGTCCGGGTCTGCTCGTAGGTGCGGGGCCGGGCCCGGACGTATCCGAGGTCCACGACACGCTGGTAGGGGATGTCTTTGCGGTCGACCCAACCCCAGTCGCGCAGGGTGTCCATGAGGCGGTTCTGCCCGGTGTCCACACCGTGGTCGCGGGACAGGATCTGCGCGGCGTCACGCAAGCTGTAGTCCCCGGCTGCGTCGGCGAGGGACGTCCACGCGCGGGCCGGGGGTTCGAGGAGGGCGATCCGCTCGTCCTTCTCAGTGAGCATCGCCTGCGCGTCGATGACCGCCAGGGCGAGACGCTGCTCACGGGACTGCGGGACCGCGTAGGACCCGGTGCGACGGATCGACGGCAGAACCTCGGTCGTCACCCAGCGGCGGAAGGGCTTAGCGGTGTCCGAGTCGCTGCGGACGATCACGTCGTACATCCCGGCCTCGGTGACGACCGTCATCTGCTGGCGTCCGCCAAGGGTGTCCATCGGGCGGACACCCTTCACGTCGTCGTCCAGGCGGGCGGCGACGTTCCTCGTGTTCGCGATGCCAAGCACGTCGCACAGGTCGACGAGGACGAACCAGGGCTCGCCGTGCTCGTCGGTGATGACGCGGACGGCCTGCCCGTGGAACGCGTGCTGGATCAGGTCGGTGCTCACATTTCCTCCATGTCTTCGTCGCGGACGCCGAGGACGGTGTCGAACTCGGGGAACCGGACCCGGGAGTACCCGGCGATGGATGCTTCGACGACGCCGATCGCACCGGCCGGGACGCGGGTGGACGCGCGCAGGAGACGGACGGTCATGGGGTCACGTCGATTCGGACGCCGGCCTCGACGAGACGGCGGGCGACCCCGGTGGCGATGGCTAGCCGTCCGGTTCCGAACCGCGGGTCATCCATCAGCACATCCACCACCGCCTGCACCTGCGCCTCGTCGACCGGCGGGCGGGCGGCGCACTGGGCCGCCAGGGCGAGATACGTGAGGCCCCACGCCCTCAGGTTCTCCGGCGTGTCTCGCTCGACAACCTTGCATCTGTGGCCGTTGGGGTTGAGAACGCCGTCCTCGGTGGCCTCCGGCAGTTCGCTGTGCTCGATGACGATGGCGTCGGCGGGGACGATGCGCACGTTCAGCTCGGACTGAACGGCGGCGAGGAAGTCGGCGCGGGTGACGGCGACCTGCGCGACGCCGATGGTCACCTCGACCGCCGAGGACAGGGGATCGGCACGCAGGTAGACCTGTCTGTCACGCGTGCCCCCTACGATCCTGATTGCGTACGTCATGCCCGTTCCCCCGTCCGTGTGATCTGGTCGGCCTGGTCCCTCTTGGCTGCTGCGGCGCGTCGCAGGGTGGCGGCGTACTCGCCCACACATGCGGCGGCTTCCTGGTCGAGTGCGGTGGCGGCGATCCGTGCGGACGTGGCCGCGTCGGTCGGTGCCAGTGGCGCGCGACGGTCGATGGCGGTCACGCGGTCACCTGCTCGGCGGTGATGAAGCGCTGCGTGGCGACGGACGCGGTGCCGATGATCGCGCTGAACGCCTCGATTCCACCGTCGTCGTAGGGCTGCGTCCGCCGGTTCGTCAGTCCGAGGAGTGCGGCGAGGCGCGGTGCGTCGTCGTCATTCGCGGGCTGAATGCGGATCGTCATGTAGTCGCCGTGCCCGTAGGTGTCGACGCTGCCGATGGGGATGCCCGCGGCCTCGGCCTGCTCGACGAGTTCGAACGCCACCTGCATGACGGGGACGTGAGTGGTCATCAGGCCACGTCCTCGACGGTGTAGGTGATGGTGTCGAGGGGGACGCCGAGGCGTCGTGCGATCGCTTGGGCGACCGCGGGTGAGGGCTGCTTGTGGCCCTTCTCGATGTTGGTGAGGTAGCCGGGCGTGATGTCGCAGTCGACCGCGAACACTCCGTGCTTGATGCCCAGTGCCTCGCGGATGGCCCTGACGGCCGGTCCGTGGACTCGTCGCGTTGTCATGTTGCGAGCATAGGCAACTCTAGGCAAGAGTGTCAAGTAGGCAACGGAAACTCGCGGAAAGTGGCTGTGACCTGCTGGCGGACCGTGTAATTACGCCAGTGGTTGTCCGGTTCTGGGGCCGTTACCGTGGTCGGCGCCCCAGTTTCTTTCCTAGACTTTCCGTGGGAGGTTCGTCACATGATCAACGGCACCGAGATCCGAGCAGCCAGAGAGCGCGCCGGACTGAGCCAGGGAGAACTAGGCGCTCTCGTGGGCGTCACCCTGCGCACCATCGGCAACTGGGAGCGCGGCGAGACGATCCCGCGCAACCGGGAAGCGAAGATCCGCCAGGTCCTCGCCGATCAGCTCGACGACCGCGCACCCGCAACCTTGCGGTCCGCGTCGGACGCCGAGGTCCTAGCAGAGATCGCGCGACGGTTCGCCCGTGACGCCGTCAAGAGGAGCAGTGAGAGCGATGCACAGCACGCCGCCGCCAGTACGCAGGCCGGGGGGAGCCCGGTCCTAGAGGTCACCCATGAGGAACTCGGGGAGCGTCGAGCAGCAGATGGTCGGCCGCCCGCGCGAGTTCCTCTGCGGAAGCGTCCGAGCGCACGAGGATGACGTCGAGGCGACGCACGAGGGCGACGGCGACCGCGAGTCCTTCGACCTCGACGACGATCCAACCCATGTCCCGCAACCAGTCGAGCACGTGCACCCCTGTCGCCCTGCCGCTCGGCAGTGAGCGGTCGAGTGGGAGTATGCGCGGCGCGTCTGACAGTGTCGGTGCAGGTCGGGAGGTATGTGCCGGTTTGGGCATCCTAGGCTTCGATCTGCGGCGTGAGGAGCGCGCCGAATCGGGTCATGGCATCCCTCGCCATGGTCTGGTCGACGTGCTGGTAGTGCATGGTCATCGCGGCGGAGTTGTGGCCGAGGATCTGCATGACGACGCGCTGGTCGACGCCGCAGACGAGCAGGAGTGTCGCGGCGGTGTGCCTGACGTCGTGCATGCGGATGTGGTCCAGGCCCGCGCGCTCGAGGAGTTCGCCCCATCGTGCGCCGTCGTCGCGCGGGTCGATGGGCAGGTGGTCGTCGTCGAGGAACACGAGCCCGGTCGACGGGTGGGCTTCCTGGTAGCGGGCGAGGATGGTGGCGAGTGGGTCCACGAGGGGGATGACGCGCCACCCGGTGCGGGTCTTGGGGCGGATGAGGTGCAGGCCGCCGTGGACCTGGCGCTTCTCGAATCCGGCGGGGGTGGAGAACTGGCGGCGGGGGCAGTCGGCGCCGCGTGTGCCACCGCAGACGGGCGCCCGGTCGGGAGTGGTGCACCCGTGTGCCCAGCGCAGGCGTTGGAGCTGCCAGGACAGGGTGATGGTCCCGGCGGCCCAGTCGATGCGGTCGGCTTCCAGGCCGAGGACTTCACCGCGGCGGGCGCCGGTGAGTAGGCTCGTGGCCCAGCGGGCACCGTGGCGGTCGGTGGATGCTGCTTCGAGGAGGCGGATGGCGTCGTCGGGTGTCAGGGTGCGCACCTCGACGGCAGCGGCGCGTGGTGCGTCGACGTGGTCACTGTCGGCGACGTTGCGGGTGACTTTCCCGGCGCGTTGGGCGTCGCGTAGGGCGACGTGCAGGAGTCGGTGGCAGCGCAGGGCGGTGGTGGAGGAGTTGCCCTTGCCGGTGATGGCGTCGTGCATGCGGATGACGTGCGCGGGGGTGAGCTTGTCGAGCCTGTAGCGGCCGATGGTGGGGGTGATGTGCAGGCGGACGTCGGACTGGCGGTTGACCTGGGTTGAGGGGCGGACGCGTTTGGCGGAGACGGTGATGAGCCACGTGTCGAGCCATTGGGTGAGGGTGGGGGATGCGGTGGGCAGGTCCCCGGCCTTGTCGAGGTCGGCGCGCAGGGCCTTGAGCTTCTCGGCGGCGACGTCGCGTTCGCGGGCTCGGACGACTCGGCGGCGGCGCTTGCCGGTGGCGGGGTCGGGGGGCAGCGTGACGGACGCGGTCCATAGGCCGCGGGTTTCGTCGAGGTACAGGCCGCCGGATCCGGCTCCGCGGCGCGCGGTCTTGGATGCCATCGTCCGCTTCTCTCCTAGGGGTAGCCACAAGGGTAGCCACGACTATGCTCCCACGTGGTGTCACGTGGCCTCACGATAATGCTCTGACCTGCGCGAACGCCCGTTTTCTTCACCCTCAGTATACCCGATGCACCCGCCTTGTAAGCGGACGGTCGTCAGTTCAATCCTGACCGGCGGCTCTGACGGAAACCGGGTGTGACCTGCGTCGGGACACGAGCAAGCGGACGGTCACCTGCGGGCAGGTGTAGCCACAAGGGTAGCCAATGAGATTTTCGGGCACCCCGAGGCCCGCGCGCCGGTGTCACACGCGAGACCGTCCGCAAGGCACTCGGACGCTGACATCTTCCCCCCTTGCGCTGTACCTACACATGTAGGTACACTAGGGATATGAACACGACGCGGACCGCAGACCAGGCACTCGAGACCAGCGCCCAGCTCATCGAGACCATCGCCTCTCGCATCCCCGCCGCCAAGGTGCGGACCGACATTCGCGGGCAGCAGAGCCTGAGTATCAGCAAGGGATCGCTGCTCACGACCATCCGCCCCGAGGTCGGCGGGGTGCGCGTCGTCCGATGGATCGACTACGGCGTCGACGGCCGCAACCTCTGCGACGCTCGGACCTTCCGGTCTGCTGCCGGAGCCATCAAGTTCGCGACCGCCTGATGGGTGCCACGAGGCTACGGAACTTCCGCATCCCTGACGACGAGTACGACCCAGCGAAGGCCAAGGCAGCCACCCGCGGGGAGACCGTGACCGACGTCGTGCGGCGGGCGCTCGTGGAGTACGTGCGACCCGTGCACGACCCCACGTGCCCCCACTTCGACGCCGCCTCACTCAGCGCGTGCCCGAACACGAAGGAGGAGACGTGAGCATCCGACTGGACCCGTCAGCGCGCGAGCGGTTGCGCACCTCCCACATCCCCGTGGCCGCGTTCGCACGCTTCAACGGGTGGGCCGACGGTGTGTGGCACGGCGACAGGTGCGGGTGCACCGACGACCGGTGCACCGATGGCTACCACCACGAGGCGCACGAGGACTGCGGGTGCCTGCCCGTGCTGATCGACGCCTATCTCGAGGGCGGCTGAACGCCACCGGACGCACGAAAGCGGCCCCGCCCTCCGAAGAGGACGAGGCCGCGGGTGCACGGGTCAGGCAGGTCAGTCGGTCGCTGCGAGTTGTGCCAGCTCGTCGAGGGCGGTGAACGCACGGGCGGCCATGGTGCGGGCGTCGGGTGACCCCACCTCGATCACCTGCCGGGACACGAGCCAGGTGAGAAAGTCGATCGTCTGCGGTGTCATGACGGCTCCCGGTTACGCGACGGCGATGACGGTGACGGTGCCGGACGACCCGCGCCATTTCAGTGCCCCGGCCTCCGAGAAGAGAACGCCACCACCAGTCGGGTTGGTGGTCGGGGCGGTGGCCGCGTCGGAGAGCGCGAACACGCCGAGGCCGGAGCCGACCTCGCCATAATTTCCGAGGCACAAGGACTGACGATTGGCAGCGACGCGCGACCCGATGACCGCGACATTGGACACGAGCGCCTGCGCCTGGAAGCCGAGCAGCGTCGTGTTATTCACGGTCGCTACGGTGGCGGTCGTCCCGTCCGTGTACCCGGCCTGAAAGCCGACGCCGGTGTTGTTGCTCCCCGTCGTATTGTTTTGCAGCGCCGCGTTTCCCGTGCCGGTGTTGTTGTCCCCCGTCGTATTGTTTTGCAGCGCCGCGTATCCCGTGCCGGTGTTGCCGCCCCCCGTCGTATTGTTTTGCAGCGCCGCGCTTCCCGTGCCGGTGTTGCCGCCCCCCGTCGTATTGCTTAGCAGCGCCGCGCGTCCCGTGCCGGTGTTGCTGCCCCCCGTCGTATTGTTTTGCAGCGCCGCGTTTCCCGTGCCGGTGTTGTTGTCCCCCGTCGTATTGCTTAGCAGCGCCGCGCGTCCCGTGCCGGTGTTGCTGCCCCCCGTCGTATTGTTTTGCAGCGCCGCGTTTCCCGTGCCGGTGTTGTTGTCCCCCGTCGTATTGCTTAGCAGCGCCGCGCTTCCCGTGCCGGTGTTGCCGCCCCCGGACCGGAATTCGGCGACTCCTGCGACAAGCGACGGCGACGCGAAAGCCGTCACGGCCTTGATGCTGACAGATTGCACAGTCGCCGTGAACCCGCCGACCGTCACCGGCAGATTGCCGGTCGCGTTGGCAACTACCGTGACCGTGTTGGTGTCCCACGACGGCACTGAAATGGACGCCGTGCCGATCGACACAACCATGTTCGCACCGGTCGACGACGACCGGGTCACCACAATCTGATACGTGGTCCCGGCGATCACCGGCAGCGTCGTCGAAATCGACCCGCCGGCCGGGATCGTCGCATTCGGCGCCGACCACGACGCGCCACCCGCATACGCCCACAGGTCGAGCGTCGGCGCCATCTCGGCCGAGAAAGTGGCGATCGGGGTCACGGCGGTCAGAGTCGGGGCGATTTTCGGGGCAAGAGCTGCCAGCGTCGCCGCCTGGGCCGTCACCGGCAGGGCTGCGTCGGGTACGGCGGCCATGAACGCGTCGACCGAGTCGCCCCACTGGGGCAGTCCGGGCTCACCTGCGTAGTGCGCCATGTGTGGCTCCTGTCTGGTCTATGGGTGCGATCTGCGAGCGGTCGTGCGGGGTCGAGATATACGGCATTCAGTCCCGGCAGCACGCCTCAGCGGCGGCGCGGGAGGTGTACGGGTGCCCGCACTCGGCGCAGAGGTACGGGACGTCGGCGGGGTCGACGGCGGTCACCAGTGCTCCGGTACGGGTCGGTGGGCGATGACGTCCGCGAGGTCACCGGGCGACACGTCACCCGGCAGGATCTTCGACGGCACGAGGTCGATCCCCGCGGCCTGGTAGCAGACGTCCACGAGCTGGGAGCACATCAACCGGTCGGGGCGGGCGAGACGGCGGCGCACCCAGCGCGGGACGTGCACACCGAGCAGGGCCGTCAGGGCGATGCACGCGTCATCTAGCCACGAGTACGGGGTGCCGACTCGTGCGCGTCCGGCGTGGGCGATGACGGCCCGCTGGTCGTCGGTCAGGTCGAGGTTCGACCACAGGACGTCGGCGTCCGCGTAGACGCCCACGGGGGTGAAGCGTGCGCCGCGGGGTTGGGCCTCGACCACCTGCCCATTGCCGACGTGCAAGATCGCGTGGTTGTAGTGCGACCGGGTCACGACGCGGATACCCCACCCAGCCCAGCCGCCCGTGCGCACGACCGCGAAGTCGCCGGTTTGCATCACAGCGGCCTCCCGGACTGTATGTAGGAAGCGACGACGGTCACGACGACGCCGAGGATGAGACCCAGGACCCACTGGACGCCCCTCATGCGGGACATCGCGTCCCGGTGCGTGGCGACCTGCTCGGACAGCGTCCGGACCCGGTCCTCAGTCTCCGCGACGTCCTGGGCGTGGACCCGGTTCTGCAGGTCCCACTCGGTGCGCGTCACCAGCTCGCTGCGGACGAGGTCGAAGCGGCTGAGCAAGTCCTGCTGGCCCTTGTCGAGCCGCTCGAGCCACCGGGCGATCTCCCCGGGCGCCATCTCGTCGGGGCTGCTCACGGGGCGACGGGTGGGGTCGTCACCGAGCCGGGCACGGTCAGCGCGGGCACCGGATCGGGCACGAGCGTGGCGCCCGCGGTACCGCTCGGCACGACGGCCGCGGTCGCCGGTGCGGCCGAGACGACGGCCGTATAGTCGGCGGGCAGCCCCCTCGAGAGGATCGATAGCCACGACGCGAACCCGGCGAGCGCGGGCGAGATGACGGCGGCGAGCGCCGTGCACACGAGGACGACCGGGTCCGGGTTGTGCGCGAGCGCGATGAGGGCGGCTGCGGAGACGCCGCCGGCGGGGACCGTGGAGGCGTAGGCCTGCGCGGTGGTGCGCACGAACGCGCGCTTGGCTGCGACCTGCACCGAGGCTGGGACGACGGCGGTGGTGGTGGTCATGGTGATGCTCCGTTCAGTGGGCGGGGATGCCGGGGTGCCCGGCGGCAGCCCACCAGGCTCGGGAGGTCAGGACGGACAGCATGGCGGTGCTCCGATCAGGTCGAGACGAGCAGGCCGGCGATCCCGGCTGCGGTGATGATCAGCGCAACGAGCGGCGGGATCCATCACAGGTGGCGCAGCTCGCGGTGCCACCTGTGGAAGGACGTAGGGCTACTGCGCGCGCGCCGGTGTCAGCCCCGGATGACGGACGTTCGCAGCGTCTCGGCGTGCGCGGCATTGAGGGTGACGACCGTCAGGCCCGCGGTGACGTTCGCCGCATAGTCGTCGCCGGAGAGGAACTGGAGGACCGTCGAGCCGCCCCATGGCAGGACGACGGCGGACCACGTCGGGCTGGTGATCAGGTAGGGTTTCATGCTGTCCTCCTCGGACGGTGGCAGTGGTGCGATGGGCAGGGCGGGCGCCCCACTCGGAGTGACCATTAGGGTGGCGCCGCCGCCGATACTGCGGCCGAGACCCCCGAGGCCGCCCACCCACATGGGCAGCGGGCGTCGGAGGTCATTCACGTCGATGCCGGGGATCGGCGCACCACCGACTCGCTGGTAGATGTGCGCTCGATCGGAGATGCGACCAGCGGACCACGCTGCGGTCTGCCAGGAGTAGGGGGCGGCGACGCCGTCGACGACACGGATACCTCCGTACACGCCCCAGGGGCGCCCTCCCGCGCTCGCGACACCCAGGTAGTACCCGGCGACTGCGGCCGGGTCGTAGTCGTGATCGGTGGCGTAGAAAATCGGGCAGTCGACCGGGTAGCCGAGCGCGTCGGCCTGCGCGTTGGCCTGCTGCGCGTGGGACGCACCGACACCCGCCCCCCCGGTGGTGACGCCGTCCGTCTCCCACACGAGGCCGACGGCGAGCCCGGCAGCGTGCAGGGCGTCCCGCTCACCGGCAGACAGATTTTTGGCTGGCGTATGGGACAGGTAGCGCATGACGCCGGCGGCACCCGAGGACACGATCGAGGCGGGATCGGGGCGAGCGAGCGAGTAGTCGACCAGGGTGCTCACGCCGCGCTCACCGTCATCGACATCGGCGCGGCATCGACCGCCGTCGCGATGGTTGAGCCAGAGTTTTGCCACGTCTGTAGTTCGAGGTATGACCCGGCGGCCAGCCACGCTGCGGTGGATATCGTCGCCATGGTCGGTCCGGATCCGATGGGAGGACGGTTGTCCTCAACGATGTACGACGCTCCGTTCAGCTTCACGACGAGCACGCGCCACCCGGTGGCGTTGGCCTCCCACCCGGCCGACCCGCATATCTGGTAGAACCCGTCGACCGGGACGATCAGCCTCGTCGGGGCCGCGGGCGTCCACATGGACGCGTGCGTCGAGTTGGCGTCGAGTGCGGCCCACGGGATCTGGTAGTTGACCCCCGATCCGGCACCGGCTGTGGCGGACGGCTGGGTGACCCTGCCGTAGACGCGAGGCGAGGTGAGCCGCCTCCCGGCTGTGCCGTCGTACATCCACAGGACCTGCGTGTCTGTCTGAAAGATCATCGCCGGGCGCCCGGCCGTCGGGGCGAGCAGCGTGGCGATCGATTCACGGTTGCTCGCGTTCGCCGCCATGACGAAGTCGTTGATCGACAGAGACATGGCCACGTCGGAGCCCTGTGGATCAAATACGTCGGTCCCCGCTGGGACCGCGTGTGCGCGCGCATCGACAGCCATCAGGTGCTCCTCATCGTTGCCAGTCCAGGGCGATCTGCCCGGATGCGGGGTCTAAGTCGAGTCCGGCGACCCCGGCGTACCCGGTGCCGTTGATGCCCATTCCGCCGCCTCCTGCGTTCACGAGGTTCTGCCCCACCGAGGTGGGCAGCGTCACCCACTGGGCGACGGCGTTGACGCCGAGTGGTATGGCGGTCGGGCCATCGGCGTAGGTCGGCGGCCCGGACTTGGCTCCCTGGACGACCCGGTAGACACCCAGGGTGACGGCCGCGTTGTACGACCCGATTCGCAGGCGCGCCCCCAGGCGTAGGCGAAACCCGGTGATTGTCGCCCCGGCGAGCTGACCGGGCGACGACCCGTAGAACCACGCGCCGTGATGCGGGTATCCTGCGTATACGTCCTGGTCGACCTCGATTTTCGACCATGACAGCGTGTATGTCCCTGAGTCCACGGCCGACAGTGTGAGCGTCCCGGACGTGGTGACCGGGGGCGCCGATGGACCGATCGGGGGCGCGACGTCCCCGATCGGTGGGATGTAGGACGCGGCCGACCCGATGACCCATGGCGTCGTCGCCTCCCACGATAGGAGCACCAGGGTCCCGGCCGTCGGTGCCGCCCCCAGGTAGCGGCACTGCACCGTCGAGGTGCCGACCGTCACCGGCAGTAGTCCTCCGACGGCGGAGCCTGAGACGGTCCCGGTCGGTGAGCGCTGGCCGGGGATCGTCGGCCCCAGGATCGACGCCTCACCCGCACACAGGAGCACCCGTACCGGGTCGCCCGCGGCGGGGACGTACGTCGCTGGCCACCACGGCGCGCTGTAGATCGACCCGTCGACATTCACACCGAGGCCCGACCCGACGGCGACGACCACGCCGGGCCGCACCGACACGCCCAGGTCAGCCACGAGCCACCTGCGCCGCCACGGCCGCGAGATCATCCGCCGACACGCGCACCGTCAGCACCATCGCCTTGCCCGGCGTCACGCCCGCGTCGGACTGCGCCGACGACCAGGACATGGCGACCACGCGACCCACCAGGGGCAGGTCACCGACGGCGGTCGGCGCCACGACCGTCACCAGGTCATGCGGCTGCACCCCCGGGTGTGCGAGGCAGGTGACGGCCAGGTCCACGGTGCCGGCCGTCACCTGATTCGCCAGGAGCGTCGCCGCGTCCGCGTCCACGGCCGCCTGCGTCGTACCGATCGCCTGATGGAACATCGCCACCTTCCCATACGGGCCGCCCCACGCCAGCGGCCCCGCGCCCAGGTATGCGCGGCCGACCAGCGCGCCTCCGCTGGAGTCCGTGCCTCGAGACGTCGCCGCGTTGTACGTCCCCGCATCCGAAAGCTCGCGATCGAGCTGGACGAGCGCACCAGTCTCGCCGCCCTGGATCGTCCACACCGGCCCGACGCCAGCGACCGGGACCACCTGGAGCGATCCGTCCGGGCCGACCCGGTATGTCGCGTACGCCATGTCCAGGAGGTCGGAGACCGCGGACATCCTGTCCTCCGGATAGGCCTGGTATGACGGCTGAATCATCACCGCCGCCGGTGCCGCCGTCGTGTCCACCGCGCCGATCTCCTGTAGAAGTCGGACGATCTCCGCGTACGACGTCGCACCAGCAGTGACGGTCTCCCCATCCAGGCGGCACAGGGATGCTGTCGCCGTCACGTCCTCATCGGCCTGCACCTGGACCGAGGCGCCACCGCTGACCCGCACCGTCCCGCGAGACTGGACTGGGACACCCCAGGTGTCTGACCATGCGGACGTCCACGCGTCCAACCATGTCGTCGGCCCCTGAGTGCCGTACACGAGCCACGCCTCAGCGGGCTTCGCCTTCCGGATCCGCCACATGCCCAGCGGCACCCGGATGCCCGTCGTCCCCGACACCCAGGCGAGCGACAGGCGCGACCCGCCAGGCCCCAGGGGGTCGCTCATTCCCCACGGCGCGAGCGTCCCGTCCGGATCCACGATCGTGAGCGTCGCCTGACCCTGCACCTGCCGGGACACATCCCACGACAGCGACCATGCCGAGACGAGCAGGTTCGCGGCCAGTAGGTCTCCGCCGCGCCACGCCGAGACGACCAGCGCGTCGCCCTGCGACGACCCGGCAACCTCGGCGTCCAGGTCTGCGGAGACGACGCGCACTCACACCACCCCCGGATTCGCGACCCAGTCGGTGTATGTTTTCCCGGCGGGCATCGCCGTCACCACCTGCGCATACGTCGCCGTCGAGGACACCTGCGTCTGAATCAGCGCCTTCACCTGGTCATACGTCCACCACGGCACCACCACGCGCAGAGTCGTCGGACGCACCTGACGGACCGTGAGCGTCCACTGGGAGATCTGCCCGACACTGAGCCGCGCCTCCGTCGCACTGGACGCGCTCACGTGCGCGACCGGGTCCAGCAGTTCCGCGATCGACAGTCCGCGCACAACGAGCTGACCGGCCGACATGAGCATGTTCCGCAGCGCGCCGCCCTGCGCCGCGACCTCGTAGGTCAGCACGAGCGGCAACGCGGCGACCTTCTGACGCACCGACAGTGACGACACGGGCAGGTCTGCGCCGATGACCGTCGCCAGGCTCTCGTGCTGCGCCCACGTCGCCGACGCCAGCGACCCCAAGGTCAGCAGCACGTGACCCGACGACAGGTCCCCGTACAACGGCACCGCCGATCGCGGGTTGAGCGGGTCCTGAATCCACGCTTGCGACGACGCGACCGTGACGATGGTGGTGACCTGCTCCGACGAGCCGCCCGTGACCGTCGCGCGATAGGTGGTCGCCGTGTTCAGCGGGCACACGTAGTCTCGGACGAACGTGGACCCGAGGGCGCCGGAGACCGTCCCGCCGCGCACCCCGAGCCACGTCACCCCACCATCCCATGACCGATCCACAACCACCGTGGACGCGGTCGTCGTCGACAGCCCGGCCACCGTCACGCCCACCTGCGGGGCACCCGGATCGGCCGTCTGCGCAGCCGTGATCGTCGCGGCCATCAGTGCACCCGCCCCTGCGTCATCCGCGAGTTGTCAGCCGACCGGAACGCACCCGCGAGAGTCGCACCGGCCGTCACGTTGGCAGCGGCGACCGTTGCCGCGCCGATCGCCGCGATGTCGTCCGGGTGCAGCCGGACGACCGAGATGGACCCGTTCCCCGCGCCGGCGGTGGGGCGCCCGGAGTTGATCGCGTCGAGCTGCGGCCGGTTCCTCGCGGTCGCCGCGGCGTTGACGACGTACTCGCCCGCCGACACGTACGTGACCGGCACCCCGGACGCGTTCACGCCGAGGATCGAGTCGGACGTGCCCGTGCCGGGTCCGGAGAGCAGTCCGCCCCCCGCGTGACCCGGCACCTGAGACAGGTACGTGGAGGCGAGGTTGCTGGCGGTGTTCGCGGTGATGGTGACCGCGAGACTCCGGGGGATGGCGCTGATCGCCTGCTGGAAGTTGAATACCTTCGCCTGCGCGTCGGCCGACTCGACGTCGAGCTTCGTCGGGGGCACCGTCGCCGGGATCGCGAGGAGCTTGTCGATGTAGGCGGTGACGGCATCGCGGTCGACCCCGTGCGCTGCGGCGTTGTCGATGATCTGCTGGCGCATCGTGACCATCTGCTCGCGCGCCTTGCCGGTGGACTCCGACAGGCCCCCGTTGGCCTCCACGACGTTCTGCAGGTTGGTCACCTGCGCGTTGAGCTGCCCGCGCAGCGCCACCGACGCCGAGGACATGTCGTCGATGCTCGTGGTCGTGAAGTGGACCTTGGTCCCGGTCGCGGTCAGGTGGTCACCCATGTTCACCAGCGCGGAATCGAAGCTGTTCTGCGCGTCGGCCGCACTGATCGCCTTGCCGTTGAGCAGGTCCAGGCTCGTCTTGAGGATTCCCGCCGCGTCGTTCTCCATGTACATCTTGGCCGCGGCGTTCGCCATCGCCTCCGCCGTCGTGTTCTGCCCCGCCGTCGCCAGCACCAGGGCCGCGGACGTCGTGCCGATCCGGGCGGCAAGGGCGGCCTGCGCGACGCCCGCCGGGGTGAGCGCGGCCGTGCTTGAGGTGGTGGCCGCGGTCAGGTCTTTGTACTTCTGGACGCCGGACTGTAGTTCGGCGTTCTGGTCGCCGAGGGCGGCCGTCAGGGTGTCGGCGGCGTGCCCGTTCTTGGTGATCGCCTCCGAGCTGGCACCAGCGCCCTGCTCCGAGGCGATCATGGCGTCATGGAAGGGCTTGGCGATGGCGGTGACCTTCGCCAGAGCGTCACCCTGCCCGAGGGCTGCGTCGGTGATCATCGAGAGGCTGAGCCCGAGCTGGCGGGCTGCCGCGAGCGCCCCGGAGTCTGACAGGTTCTTCGCGGTCATCTGGCGGATGTTCTCGTCGATGATGCCGTTGGACTTCCGCAGCGCGTCCGCGTAGTCGTTCGCGGCCTGGGTGTTCGCCCGGACCGAGTCGGCGTTCGCCGAGTAGATGAGGGTCGCCACGCCGATGATGGCCCCGATGACGCCGGAGGCGATGGTCAGCGCCCGGACACCCGTGGCGGCAGCCTCAGCCGAGACGCCGATGCCGACAAGTTTCGTGGACAGGTCTCCGAGGGGACCAGACAGGAGCTTGAACGCCTCGAATCCGATGTACACGGCGGAGGCGATCTGCACCAGTTGGGCGAGGTGATCGGTGGGGATCGCGTTGATGACGTCCGTGAGCATCCGCAGGATGGAGAGAGACCCCAGCCCGAGGGGGGCGATCGCGGCCACAAGATGGAAGACGGCGCCGACGATCGACTCGACCGCCTGCATGACTTGAGGGAACACGGAGCGCACGTAGTCGCCGAAGGTCACCACGCCCGGCCCCGACATGAGCGCCGCGAACCTGTTCGACAGGCCCAGGACGTACGCACCGGCGTCGCGCGCGAGCGGTGCGAGGGCCAGGAACGCCGCGACGAGCCCCGTCGTCAGCACCCCGGCCGTCTTGCCGGTGATGACCGAGAAGTCCCCGATCAGCCCATTGAGCGCGGGCAGTTTCGTCTGCAGGTCCGCCACGGACTGCTGGAAAGGCCCCAGCACACCCCTCGACGCGGTGGCGCCCAGAGTCGTCAGATCGCCCTTGAGGGTGACGATCATCTCCCGGTACGTCTCACCCAGGGCGGTCCCTGCGGCCATCTCCTGGCGGATGCCGACGATTGCAAGGACCCCGGCCGCGCCCATCGCGGACAGGCCCACAGCCAGACCGGCCGTCCCCGCCGCGATCGGCACCAGCGCCGGACCGAGCAGCAGGACCGCAGCGACCAGGGCACCCATCCCACCGCCCGCGTCCTGCCCGGACTTCGCGATCTTCTTGTTGCCCTCGTCGACCTTGTCCTCTGACGCGGCGACGGCGGCGAGCTTCTCCTCGGCGACGGCGGTGTCCGCCTTCACCTTGACGTCGACGGTCTTCCCGTCGAGCTTGTCCGCCATCGTCTGAGCGCGGGCCGCACCGTCCTCGAAGGTGCGCATGTCCATGCGCAGGTACGCGATGAGCTCGCCGACGTTCAGGGACATCGCCGCACCTCCGTCTCAGATCAGGACTGCTGGAAGTGGCGGCCAAGGCGCGAACCGGGCGCAGGGAGCATCGACCCGTCGGCGAGGGTCACGAACTCGCCGGGTGCGTCGAGGAGGCCGAGGATGCGCACCCGCAACCACCGCCACGACCGGGACGCCATGACCGCCGGGTCTCCGACGTCGACACCCCGGTCTGCCAGGTCGCACTCGATGAGCGCCCACTGGTCGAGCAGGTCACCCCAGGTGAAGGACCGGGAGCCCTTGGGGCTCTCGGGCTTGCCGTCTATCCAGCGCGGGAGGCCCGCCGCGTTGCGGACTTCACCGGGGTCGTCTTCTTCGCGGCCCGACGCTCCGACCTGTTCGCCGGGACCGCGGCTCCCCCCGAGACCCTCAACCCCTGCGCTGCGTCCTCACCCATCGCGAAATGGATGAACAGGTACCGGGACAAGCGTTGGATGCGAACCCACGACACCCCGTCGTCCGTGAGCTCGTCCAGGGTGACGCCCATGACCTTCCGCATGAGGTCGAGCTCCTCGTCGTCGTCCAGCTCGAGCGCCTCGGCCCGTGCGCCGACGTCCACGCCCATGCGAGCGCGGACCGCCAGGTTGGCCAGCAACGTCAGGTGCAGGCCGGTCCGAGCGTCCGGGGATGCGAACCGGTACGTCTTACCGTTCGGGTAGGCGTCGGAGATGATGCCGGGTATCTCGACGGAATCGTCCTCGAGGTAGCCGGTGAGGTCCAGTCTGGACATGGTCGTTTCCTTCGGCTGTGCGGCTGTGTGGCTGTTGAGTGGCGTGGGCGACCACAGCCGGGATCGCCCACGCCACGACTCGCGATCAGACGAAGGTGTACGAGCCGCCCGTGGTCGACGGACCCGTCCCGTTCGTCACGACGACCGTGACCGTGCTCGCCGCGAGAGCCGGGGACTCGGCCACGATCGTGTAGTCGTCGATGACCGTGTACGTGGTCGCCGCGGTCGTGCCGAACTTCACGGACGTCGCACCCGTGAAGAACGCGCCCTTGATCACCACGAGCGTCCCGCCGGCGGCAGGGCCGGTGGTCGGGGCGATCGAGTAGATGACCGGGACGGCCGAGACGGTGTCCGGGTGGGTGATGATGGTCCGCTTGCCCTGACCGGTGAGCGTGATCGACACCGCGTCGATGGCAGACATGGCGCCACCATCCGGGGACCACTCCACACCGGCGGTCCCCTGGTAGGCCTCGATGCGCGGCCCACCCGGCTCCATCTCGTAGAACCGGACCCCGATGCTGTTCAGGAGGCCGATGTTCTCGGCGCGGAGCCGCAACGCCTCCTGGCCGGGGTCGTAGGCGGTCGGGTCGGACGCCGTCGACTTCCGGTCGACCTTCAGCGTCGCCCCCCACGCGCGCGCCGTCGCCGTGCTGGACATGTCGCCACCGGAGTCGAAGTCGGACGTGTCCGTCCACGTCGGCTTCAGGGACGGCTGGAAGTTGGTGATGCCGAACACGCCGACCCACACGGGCGCGGCCGTGGTGCCGGTGTTGACGTCGAGGTACCACTTGCGGACGGTGGTGGCCGCACCGAGCTGGACCTTCGTAGTTGCGGGCATGGCGTTCTCCTTCGTGCGGACGGTGCGGGGCGGGTCGGGTTACGAGCGGTTGGTGCTGGGGCGCCAGACGGTGGCGTAGTAGTTCGACGACTTCATCCACCGGCTGCTGGTGTCCTGACCCAGGGACACCCCTGAGCGGCGGACCATCGACACGACGTGCACGCCGCCGGTCAGGGTGACGGACTCGAGCCCGTGCAGGGCGTCGAAGATCGCGCCGTCGAGGTCCTTCACGGGGCGCGGGTCGAGGCCACCCCACCGGGTGCGCACCTGCACGCCGATCACCGAGTCGGACAACGTCGGGTCGTCCGACACCGCATAGTCGGTGAGGGTGATGACGTTGTCCGGGTTGGCAGGGAGCACGTCGAGCACGATCGCCGTCTCAGTGACCGCGTAGGCGCCGGTGTCGCGCCATGTTCCGAGCCCGGCGGCGGCGAGGAGGTGAGCGACGCCGGTCAGGAGGTTCGTCTCGAATCCGCTCACGTCTCCAGCGCCTTCCCGATCTCCGCACCGATCGCGTCCGTCGCCTCGTCGGCCTTCTCGAGCATCGCCAGCTCGAGGAACTTCGCCGAGCCGCCGGTGGGGTGCCTGAACTCAAGCGCCTCGTGCTGGTAGGCCGCGTAGGGCCCGTCGTAGGTGATGGACACGATGGGCAGCCCACCGCTGCCCAGGTTCTTGTTGACGCGCCCGGACTCGGCGAGGGTGCCACCGTTCGTGTCGCGGCGCCCGCGTGCGTCTTTCGGGACGAGCTCTTGGGAGCGGTCCAGGATGACCTGTGCCCCTTCGGCGAGGGCGTCCTCGGTGTGCTTGCGGATCTCGGCAGCGACGGCCGTGAAGTCGAGGCCCATCAGATCAGGTCCACTTCGACATGGTCCGGAAGTCCGAGCGCACCACCGTCGCGGCGCCGAGCCTCCGACACCCAGGAGACGCGACCGTTCACCGTGACCCGCGACTGGGGGATGAACTTCGCAGCGTCGGACAGCGCAGCGTAGAGGATCGACTTCTGCACCAGCTGCTCACTCGTGCCCGTGCGCACCAGCACGACGCCGTCGTCGAGGAAACCGGCCACCGTCACCGGGGCCGCGTACGTGTCCCCATACGCCCCGGTACCAGCGAAGGTCTCCACCGACGCCGAGTGGACGAAGAACGCCGCGATCCCGCTCACCACTGGCCGCCGTAGACCTGCTGACCGAGCGAGTGCCGGTTGCGGTAGTAGTCGTAGTCCCACGGCGGCAGGCCCTGACCCGGGGCCAGAACGCCGGGGGTCACGACCGCGGTGGTGACAGTCCCGGTGAGGCTGCCGCCGTCCGCGACGAGCGGGGGCACCGGCACGGTCGCCAGCGTCCCGGTGAACGTGATGAGGTACGCGCCCGTCACCGACACGTTGCCGACGCCGATGACACCGAGGGCCTCCAGCGCGGCCTGCACGGCGCCAGCCGTCGCGTTCCACACGATCGGGGCCGTGATCGCCCCGGCGAAGTTCAGGGTGTACGTCCCCGCCGTGGCGACCACGGTCACGGACAGCACCGCGCTCGCACCGGTCGGCAGCACGTCCACCGAGAACCCGCCACCGCGACCCGCAAGACGACGCAGCGTCGTCTTGTCCGACCGCGACAGGTATAAGCCGCCGACACCCTGCGACGCGCCGGGCGCCCCGTAGGCGATGTGGCCCGTGCCGAGTGCCACGCTGGCGGCTGAGGAGACGTTCACGAACTGGCGGGACGCCACCGCCAGGACCGTGCCCAGCGCGGTGGCGCCGATCGGGGACCAGATGGTCTCGCACAGATCCTGTGCGAGCTGCAGGCTCTGCGTGGCGCGCACCGTGTCCATGGTGGCGAGATCAACGCCGAGATACGTGGCGAGGTCGGCGGGCAGTGCGATCGGTACGCTCACGTGCTCGTCTCCCTCGGTCAGGCGATCAGTCGGTCAGCAGGTCAGACGGGCGGTGCGGCGGGGTCCTCGGGCGCGTTGTCCGCGGGGTCCTCGATGGGCGCCGCGGGCGCCCCGACCTCGGTGATGCCGTAGTCGCTGACCGCGCGCAGCCGCTCGGCGACCTGCTCGTCATCCGTGCTGAAGACGTAGACCCTCACGCCGTCAGCGGTGTCGCGCTCGCGGTCATGCTCGAACTTGGCCCACGTGACGTACGGGCCCATCTCGCCGCCAGCCCTCTTCGGGGGCGCCTGCTCGCCGAACTCGACGCCATGCGTTGCCGTGAACGTGGTCATTCGAGGTCTCCCTAGTTGACGAAGATGCCGGTGTGGTTGACGGACGTCGGGGCGCCGGCCACGGTCCACGACACGCTGAGGTAGCAGGGCACCGTGCCATTCGGGCCGACGGTCGGCGCCAGGTGCAGCACAGTGCGCCCCCCGGCGGTGAGCGCGGCGGTCGAGGTAGCCGTGCCCCAGGCGGCGGGCGGGTAGGTGGCGCTGTCGGCGTCGGCATCCCACGCCACCGAGAAGGTGATCGAGGGCGACGTGCCCCCCGTGAACCCAGTGAGGTTGATGACCACGTCCGCACCCGCGGCGGTCGTGTCCGAGGGGACATGGATGGCGCCCGTGGTGCCCGCGGCGGTGATCGAGCCAGCAGGCAGCACGGTCCGGTACGTGTCAGAGTCGGCCACTGCGGCCTCCGATCAGGGTTGTTGCGGTCCGGGCGCGCCTGCTGACCGCCTGGCAGGCGCGCCCGGTGCGGACTAGCTCAGGTCCTTGATGAGGGCGTGGAAGAGCTCCGGCCCGTACTCGAGCCCGATCTCCCCGTACAGCTGGAACTTCCGGGCCGCACCGACGCGCGCGAGCTCCTCGGTGAAGAGCAACCCCTTGCCGGGGATGTTCAGGAACACCGGGTAGCAGACGCTCAGGTCGACGACGCCGACCTGGCCCGCCGGCATCCAGCGGTTGAGCATCACACCGAAGGTCCCGAAGTCGGTGACCAGGGTGTCGACGGCGACGCCGCCGATGGTGCGGTCGCGGGTGACCTGGTTCAGGGCCGGGATCGCGTAGGCGTTGGACAGGGCGACCTTCTGAGCCGCGCCGACCATGAACACCGTGGACGCCTGCGGGAGCTTCGCGCCGTTGGTGAATGCCGTCTGCAGCGTGGCGTCGATGATCGCCTTCGTGAGCGGGCGCGCAACGCCACCGTTCGCGTTCACGTTGGTCGTGACCGCGGAGAAGATGCCCCGCGTCTTGCGGGGCGTCGTGTTGTCCGCCGGCTTCTGGTAGGTGCCGGTCAGGAACGACTGCTCGATGTCGACGGCCATCGACTCCAGCTCAGCCATCGTCTGCACGGCCAGCTCGTCGAGGATCAGGTCGTCCGCCTGCGGGGCAATGTTCGCCCCAGCGAAGTTGCCCTGCGCGGCGAGCCGCGAGTACGAGACCTCGATCGCGGACTGGTGGATCTCCACGACGTTGTTCACGTTCGCACGCGCGCGCTCCGTGCCAGCGGGAGCGTTCGCACCCTCGAGCGCCGAGTTGTTCGCGCTCGACGTGCGACGGTCGATCGTCTGCCACTCGAACTGGGTGGCCGTGGTCGTCTTCGCGCCCTGCAGGCCGCCGATGGCGGACAGGAACGGGGTCTCGGTCGGGGTGACGGTGAAGAGCTCACCGTGGTAGTTCGGAAGGGTGAAAGTGGTGCCCTGCCCAGCAACTGCAGCCATGATCGGCTCCTTCGGGTCGTAACCGGGCTAGGCGGACGCCGTGCCTCAGTTGTGGTTCAGTGCCATCGCGGACTTGAGCCGGATGGCGGCTTTCGTGTCGCCGCTCGCCGCTGCTGCGGCGGCCTGCTCGGCGAGGCCGAGCGGCGCAGACGCGGAGCGGCCCTGCGCCTGGTTGGGCTTCATGCCCTGTGCGACCGGCTTCCCGAGCCGGGGATTCGCGGCAACGGCCTCAGCGACGGCGGCCTCGATGGCGGCCGAGTCCGAGGGGTCCACGGTTGCGACCTTCGCCAGGAAGGTCCGCGAGTCGAGCAGTGCGTTGGGGTCCACATCCGTCGCCTGCGAGGCGCGGAACACGGCCAGCTCGATCTTCGCCTGACGGGCTTCGGCGCCAGCCGCGGTCAACTGCTCGGTGAGTTTGACCGGGTCGGCGGGCTCGTCACCCTTGACCAGGCCGAGGGCCTTGCCAATCTCCTGCGCGAGCGCGGTCCGCGCCTCCTCGGCAGCCTGTGCCTTGGCGTTGGTGCGGTTGGCGCCGTTCTCCTTGCGGAGACGTTCGATCTCGGCTCGGGCTGCGGCAGGGTCGTCCCACGGGTTCGCCTTGGGCGCCTCCGGGGTGGCTGCCGGGGCCGCGGCAGGCGGGGCGGGCGGCGGTGTCGTTGCTTCCGGTGCGGCGGGGGCGACAGCGGGCACAGCGGTCTCTTCGGCCATGACGGTGTCCTCCAGGGACGGTTGTGTGACTTCCCCGCACCAGGCGGGAGGCTCTTACTTGGCGGCGGCGAGCAGCCGGTTCAGCCGGGCGATCTCTCCCGTGCGATACGGGGAGTCCTTGAGGCCCTGGGCGACGGTGAGCAGATGCTCGGCTTGCGCACGGGTCAGGCTCGACTTTCCGAGCGTGGCCGCCTTCTTCTTGGCGCCCGTCGTGCCCGTCACCGGGCGACCCTCGAGCGCCTGCCGGAACGCCAGACGGGCATCGGCACCAGACCGGCCCCGTGTCGCCTCGGCCCACACCTTCTGCGCCTCACGCATGCGCGCGGACGGCTCGTAGGCGGTGAACACCGGCTCGGCGTGACACCGGCAGTTGGAGACGACTATGCTGGAGGCGTCATACCAACCCTCGGCAGTCTGGAGATTGAACACATGCCCCGCATAATCGACCCGGCGAAGATCAACCACGCGGCTGAGTTGTACGCCTCCGGAAAGACGTTCAAGGAGTGCGCAGCCGAGGTCGGCATGGACCCGGAGTCGCTCCGCGTCGCTCTGCGTCGCCGGGGGATCGAAGCGAGGCCCCGAACTGGGGGGCACAACCGAATCGCCGCCCCGGAGGGCATCGCGGACGCCTACCGGGCTGGAGAGTCCGTCAAGGCCCTCGCTGCCGCCCACGGTGTTGCCCGGGCCGTCGTTCGTCGCTGGCTCATCGAAGCTGGAGAGAATCCCCGAGATCGCAGCGAGGCGCTGGACGTGCGGTATAGCCGCATGAGCCCGGCAGAGCGCTCCGATCTTGCCCGGGCCGCCCACGACGCTGTTCGCGGCGTGGAACAGAGCGAGGAACATCGCCGCCGGATCGCCCTCGGTCGGGAACTTTCCGGCTATGGGGGGCCCACCAGCGCCGGGACGGACTGGCTCTGTCGAGAGCTTGCCCATCTCGGCATCGATCACACCCGCGAGAAGGCTGTTGGCCGCTACAACCTCGACGTCGCCCTCAGTGCCAGCCCCGTCGCCGTGGAAGTCCTCGGCGGCAACTGGCATCGCGCGAAGCCGATCCACGCCGTACGCACCCCATACGTCCTGAATGCGGGTTGGCACATCGTGTTCGTGTGGGACACCAAGCGATGCAAGATCGGCGCCGGAGCGCTCGACTACGTCATCACCTTCGCGAAGGAGGCCAGCCTCCACCCAGCCGCGACTCGTGAGTACCGGGTGATTCGGGGTGATGGAGAGCTCATTGCCGCTGGAAGTGCGGAGGACGACGAGTTCCCCTTCATACCAGCGCCGGTAGGCGACCTCCGTCGTCGGACCGTTCACCAACGTTGAGCCGATCACACAGTTGTTGTGCGCGGAGAAGTCCGCTGACGACTTCTTGTAGTACAGGAGCCCGGCCCCGGCACGAAGGGCGAGCATCGTGCAGAACGAGCACGCGCCCGGCTCGGTGACCCGCGCCCAGCCCTTCGCGTACTTGTCGTGCTGGACAGCGCCGATGATCGTCTGGCGACCCTGGTCGAGGACCAGTTGCGACACCGACTCGTCCAGCCGGTCCATCGCCGCCGCCGTCGTCTCCGGCGTGACAGGCCCGTACAGGTCCGTCGTGGCCCACGACACCGCCGACTCGATGACCGCGTCCGCGGGTGACGGGGCGAGCGCAGTCGGTGCCCGGCCCGGCACGGCCGCCGTCCGACGCTCGGCCTGGTAGTAGGACAGCGCGCCGACCGCCGCCGCGTGGCCGTACCGCTGGACGATGGCCTGCACCGCTGCCGTGAACTGCGGCATCGTGGCCTGCAGGTTGTGCAGGTCCAACAGCGGCCACGCCTCCCGCAGAACGGCCGGGATCAACGAGACCAGAGCGGCCTGCCCAGCCTGGTGCTCGTCAGCCGGCCGCGGGGGAGCGTCAGTGGTTGGCGGGGGCACTGACCGGGACCTTCTTCGGCATCACGTTCGGCGTCGGAGTGCCATCGGCAAGGACCGGGGCGGCCGCAGCCGCAGCGTCCGCGTTGACGAGCTTCTCCGTCCGCAGCGCCTTCGCCTCCAAGCTGTGCGCGATCTCCTGCAGCATCGACGCGCCCTGGTCCACCGCGCGGTCCTGAGACAGGCGAGCCCGCTCGACCGCGGAGTATCCGAGTCGCTTGAGCGTGACGTCGGACGCCGCCGGGATCGCACCCGAGGCGATCTGCTTCGTGATCGCATCCGAGGTGCCCGCGACGGTCTGCGGCGCCGGGTCGCGCCAGTCGGTCTCCAGGAGGAACGCGTTGTCCGGGAGAGACCCGTCGCGCACGAGCAGGGCGAGCAGCATCGTCTCCTCCCAGTCGTCGGAGAAGGCAACTTGCTTCTTCAGTGCGCGGGACGTGAGCTCCTCATACCCCGAGCGGATCGCATCCGCTGACGCCGGGTTGCCCTGCGTGTAGATGCCGAGGAAGTGCGGCGGGACGCCCATGTTCCCGGCCATGATCTGCGCGTACTCGTCCATCAACTTCGTGTGACCCGTCGGATCGCCCGCCTTGAACTCCCCGATCGTCGGGAGGTTCCCGTCCTCGTCGCGCTCGAGCATCCACACCTTGTGCAGGTAGGTGTCCCAGGCGGTCTTCGCGGATCCGTCAGCGTTCTGGAACGCCTCCTCCGTCACGCCCAGCGCGTACCGGCGGGGGGCCTGGAAGAACTCGCGCCCGACCTCCATGCCGAGCATGGTGCGGCAGGCCGAATCCGTCGTGTTCATCCACGCGGCGTTGATCTCCGACAGGCCGTCGCGACGGGAAAGCCGCTGACGGTTCGCCAGACGCACCACCGGCACGCGACCCAGGCCGTGGTCGTCGCGCTCGACGATGTTCCACGCCACCCCGGCCGGGTTGCCTGCGGTCGACTGACGCGCCATGAAGATCGTCTTGTCCGGCAGGTACAGGGCCGCGACCTCCTGGCCGTACATGTCTGACGTGAAGTCGGTGTCCAGGTAGATCTGCAGCGCCGACGACACGCGGCGCATCCGGGCGTCGTACGTCGCGATCATGTTCAGCGGCGACTCTGACGTGATGAGCGGCTGACCGCCCGTCGAGTCGTCGCCCGGGCCGACGATGTTGTACGCGCGCCCGAACACGAAGGCGTCCAGGTGGGCCAGGCGTGAGTCGCCGTCCATCTTGTTCGCCTGCCAGATGCCCTGCAGGTCGTCATCAACCTCGGTCGCCCCGGGGAACCGGAACCCCTCGATGATGCACCGGTTGTCCAGGGCGTCGATGCCGATCTGCGGCCACCCGACGACGGTCCGCAGCCCCACCAGCGACGGCGGGATGCTGATGCCTAGGTCCTGCATCTTCTGCATGCCGTCGTAGTACAGGCCCCGGAGCTCGAGGTAGGGGCGCTGCTCGAACAGGCGCATACCCAACCAGTTCGCCACGCCCTGCTCCTGCTCCGACAGGCCCAGAGACGGCAACGACGGGACCGCGGCGGTCGGGGCCATGAACAGCGGAGAGAGGGCGTTACCGTCCACCAGGCACCCCCTCTCTCAGTCCAGCAGGATCGCGCGACCCTTGCCGGGCGTGCCTTGCTTCGTGCTCAGCAGGTAGATCCTGCGGAGCATCCGGCCGCCGATGAGGCAGACGGCTAGGTCGATCTTTCGGCGGCTCGAGCGGTTCTCCTTGCGGACGCTCACTCCGTACTTGGTCGGCGCGAGTTTCGCGTTGACTAGGTGCTCGTGCAGCCACGCCGACTCGGTGAACGTCACCACGCCGCTGACGAGCTCGCCCGCCACCTGCTCGCACGCCGGGACGAACAGCGCCTGGTTGATGCCGAGCGCCATGTCGAACGCCACCGCGTGAGTCCGCGGCCCCGTCTTCACCGGCCAACACTTCAGACGCCGGCCATACCGCGTCGACCACGTGTCGCACAACGGCCACCAGAAGCGGGCGTCGCCCTCAGACTCGTCGTCCTTCGCGTGCGACGGATCAAACCAGAACGCCTGCACCTTGAACGTCGCCACAGCCTCGACGACCGCGAGGTCGTACGCCTCACGGTCGACGATCTGCCCGGCCTTGGGCTGCTGAACGTGCAGCACCTGCGTGTGTCCGTCGCTGATCCGCGTCGCCACGAGACCGGTCGCGTCACCGGACTTCGACCCGTCCCCGAACAGGACCACAGCCTCACCGGCAGCGATCCGATCAGGACGCGACGCCTTGCGGACATCGTTCGGGTCCGCCCACGCATCCTCGGCCGCCGAGATCTGGTTGTACCACTTGCGCCGCGACTCGGACGCCGAATTCGACCCGTTGATGATCGACTTCACGATCCGGCCATTCGGCTTCGTGTCCAACCACGTCGAGTCACCCGCGATGCTTCGAACCACCTCCGGGGCGGCCTCAGCAGTCAACGGCGCCTCGGGTGGCGCCTCGAGCGAGTCGTACAGCAGACCGAAGTCCATGGACGCCGGCGGCTGGCAGTTGATGCACGGCGGCCACCCGGCCTCGCCCCGGTGCGCCTCGCAGTGCGTGCCCTGGGTCTTCTCCCAGCTCTCACGCACCCGCTGAGCCACCGAATCCTGGCCGGGACGGTAGGCGTTCTCGATGTCCAGCATTCGCGCCGGAGAGCCGATCTCACTCTTCGCCGCGTTGCCCTCGATCGCACCGGCCATCTCGTGACCGCCGTTGGATGACAGCCAGTTCTGCGGCTCGTTGCGAATGATCAGCGTCGGACGGCCACCCTCAATCGCGAGCCATGACGACGTCACGGCCTCGATCTGCGCCGCGTCGCCCTTCGCCCACACGTTCAACTTGCCGACCTGAATCCCGTACTCGCGGCGCGTGTCCGGATCGGAGAATAGCGACGGGAAGAGCTTCATCGTGTTCTGCGTCTGCACCTGCGAGACGGCCACAACCTGCACCCAGGCGTTCTCCTGCGGGCGCCCCATCGGCACGTCGCCGTCGAAGTGGTCGAACGCGGCATCCTCAGAACACACGTCCGTCGCGGCCACGCACGCGCCCAGCGGGTCCTTGCCCCAGCCCTTCAGCCGCTGCAGGACGGCCGAATGGTACAGGAACTCGCCCGACTCGTCCAACGCCCAGAACCACAACAAGAACCGGGCCTGCTCGAGCGTGTACGCCCACGGCTTGCCACCCTTGCCGCGCAGACGCATCCCAGACCACGCCAGGTTCCGCCAGCCCAGAGACAGCGCCGGCAGGACCCACCCGTTCTCGTACTGCCACGTCGGACCGACCTTCACCGGCTCCCACAGCAGATCAGTCGGAGGGGCCGCACGCTGCAACTGGTCCTCGTACCATCCGATGATCTCGCGGTACTCAGAGTCGGCCGTGCGGGTCTGGGCGGCAGCGAGGCTACGCGCCACGCGCAGACCACTTGGCCTGTGCCGCACTCCGGTGCTGGTTCTCCACCGGAGCCGCGTCCACGTCCGGGAGCGCGAGCTGCCGCAGGAGAGATGCACGGGACTTGCGGTGCCTGTCCATCTCCGCGATAAACGGGTGGATCACGAGCTGCCCCATGCTGCCCTTGGTCGTCATCGGCGAACCGTCCTCGACCCACGCCTCGGTCAGCGCCGACAGCATATCCGCCGTGTGGCAGGCATCCTCGAGCACCATCGCCTCATCCGGGCGCAGCGCGTACGAACCCGCGATCGAAGACCACAGGGCCTTGCCGCTCTTGCCGAGACCTGCGGGTGCGGTTGATCCAGTCATGACGGTGACCTCCAGGGCCAGGTACGCGCCACCAGGACGCGATCATGCAGGGCGTACTAGGCGGCTCGGGTGCCGCGCTTGATGTTGCAGCCGAGGTGCGAGCAACGGGTGTTCTCGCGAGTGTGCGGACCGCGCTGCGAGACGGGCGCGACGTGGTCGAGCGAGACGCTGCCCGGATCTGGTGCCGTCAGGACCGGGTCGACCGGAAGCCCGCAGATGCCGCAGACCCACCCGTCGCGCTCGTACACCTCAGCCGGATCGAACGCCTCCCACTCGTTGCCAAGGAGGCGCGCCCGGCGAAGGTGCATCTGGCGGCGGGCGCGCTCGGCGTTGTGCAGGCGCCGGCACTCCGGAGCGCCGCACTGCTTCCGCTTCGCCCCGCGCATCACCACGCCGCACCACGGACACGGCACCTCTGCGACCGGCTCGGGCGGAACATGCCCGGCCTTCGCGTGCATCGCCTGCGCCGCCAGGCTCGCGGCGGCGGCGCGATCCTTGGCGGGGACATTGGCCCACCGTGCTGCGGACGCTCGGCGCGCGAGCTCCGAACGATCGGCTGGACTCAGTCGCGGCCTGGGAGGCGAAACCGGGAGCGGGTGCGGCACGTAGAAGGACCGGTGCCTCACCGCCGCCTGCTGCGACGCAGGGCTCCTGTGCTCCGGACACGCCTTGGGCGGACGCCCGCGACCACCAGGGTGAAGCCACTCGTGCCCGGCCTCACAGATCAGTGTTGGCATGCGGACGCGCCCCCGGATTCTCGAAGACAGCCGACTAGCGGACGCGGGATCTGGCGCGCTAACCGCGTCGCGCAGGAGCCTTACCTCGAGGGGGTACCGGGGCAGGGGGTCTCTTCGCCGGGGTGGGTGCTAGATCATCCCCGGGTGGCGCTCGGCTGGTCGCTTGCCGCGGGCGGCGTACCGGGTGCTGCCGCGTCCCGCCTCTGCCTTGGACTTGTCAGCGTGGCAGGTGCGCCCGCAGGTGGGGCACGGTGTGCCGTGTGCGGGGGCGAGGTTCGATGCGTCGTGAACCGAGAGGGTTGGGTTGGTCCATTCGGACCATGGCACGACGTGGTCGACCTGGTCGGCGCCCGGGTGTCCGCAGAGGTGGCAGATCCCCTGATGTGCTTCGAGGATTCGCGTTGCCTTGTGGGGGTTCAGATACTCAGTGGAGGGTCGGCGCTTCTGGTCCCACGTCATGCGCCCGCCTCGCTGGTTCGACGTCGTCGATCTGTGCCTTGACGATGCCGACGATGATGGCGAATGCGCCGGCTGCTGCGATGGCCCAGGGGATCGACTGCTGCCAGGCCAGGACTGCGGCGGCGACGATCAGCGCGAGGCCCCAGGTGATCGTGCTGAACGTGCGGCTCATGCCAGCATCATGGCACTCGTCGACCGGGTTCGTCTTGGTGCCCGCCCGTGCGTGGTCTCATCGGCCGCGTGTGGGGTTCGTGTGTGCCGGGTGCTCGCACGGGCGGGAGTGTGTGGGTCAGATGCGAGGCGGCCACGCGTAGGTGCGCGGCCCGGTCCCTTCGGACACCGATGTGACCCAGAGGGCGTCATTGCCGTCGAGGAACACCTGGCCCTGGACGAGTGTCTCGCCTGGCCAGACGCGGGTGATCAGCATCGGGAAGACGTCACCGGCAGCGGTGGGGTTACCGGTGTGGACCTGGACGCCGTTCGCGTTCTCGCGGTGCTCGGCCGCGTGACGGCCCGAGTCGGAACGACGGCTGTTGACCGCGTCGGCGTCCTGCTCGGTGAGCGTGTAGTGCACGATCCTGCCGATGCTCGGATTCATGACGCGGCCTTCCGGGGTTGGTCGCGACGGTCGCCTAGAAGACCGCCGCAGCATGTGGGCAAACCGAAGGCCAGGGAGCGTCGCTCAACCCGGCCTGTCAGCGAAGACACTTCCGCTTAGGCACCATCGTGACAGTTGCGACGCCGGAGCGCAACGTACGCGCCGCGGGTTGCGTGTTCGGCGGCCCAGACGTCGGGCATGCGGACCCACAGACGGCCTCGCACGCGGTGTCCGGAGACCTTGCCGCGGTCGACCCACTTGCGGATCGTGGCGGCCTCGGCTGTGACGCGCCTGGCGGCTTCGGTGGCGAGGAGCCATTCGACGCCGTCGTGGTCGATCATGCTGTGCGCCGGACGTCGAGCGCGAGGGCCTTGAAGCGGTCCCACTCGTCCTCGGAGAAGACGCGTGCACAGTCGGGGTTGGAGCACGAGACCTTGAACGGCTGCCGATGGAACGACGGCGGCGCGTAGGTGAGCGAAAGCATCTGGCAGCGCGGGCACGGTGTGGTGACGTGGCGCTCTGGTTCGGTCATGTCGAGGGTGGGCCAGCGCGCCTTGAACGTGGACACGTCGCGGGAGAGCTCGCGGCGCATCTCGCACGCCCATTCCTGGCGGAGTATCCAGTCGATGTGCGGCAGCATCCAGGCGACGACGTCGCCGTGCCAGGGTGCGGCGTGCGGTCCGCGGAGGTTGGCCGGGTGCTCCTCGAGCATGACGTGCGCCCAGGAGTCAATGGTGGAGGTCATTTCGTCGGCGGCGAGCCATGCGGCGGGGAGCACGGTGGTTTCGGCTGGGTCGGTGTGCGCGGTGCTGTCGCTGGCTGGCTGCATTTGCGCGTAGGGCTTGCCGATCTCGCGCAGGTGCGCGACGAGTGCGGGCACCTGTGCGAGGTCGATGGCGAGGCGTTGGGCACACCAGGCGCACAGGGTTCCGTGGTCGGCTTGACGCGGCTGGCAGCCCTTGCACGTCTCGCCGGGGCAGTCGCCCCGGTGCTGTCCGGTGACCTTGCACCCGCTCGCGCAGTACGTGACGACGTCGCTCATTCGCTCTCCTGTGGTCGCATCGGGCAGCGCTGCTCGTGGTCGGTGGTGAGGTCGGGGACGACGAACGGCTGGTTGCACCAGCGGCAGTGGTAGGCGTCAGTCATCGGAGGTCTCCTCACCCGCTTGTAGGCGCTCGAAGGTGCGCAGGAAGTGGGCGATGAGCCCGGTGAGCGTGTGTGCGGGCATCCCGACGCGGCACGCGTAGAAGTACGACGTGACGGCATCGTCGAGCCCCTGTGAGGCGGTCAAGACCGCGTAGTCGGTGACGATGCGCGGGTCGCCGTACTCGTCGAGGACGTGCGCGCGGATGGCGTCGTCGAGGGCGTGTCTCGTTTCGTCACTCATGCGCGTGCCCTTCTGTCGGCGTGCCGTATCGCGGCACCGTGGTTCTCGAACGCGGATTCGATGTGCCCGTCAGGTGTCCAGACGACCCAGTGGCCGAACGCACGACGCACCCGCCAGAGGGCGCTCACGACTGGTCCTCGATGCTCACGTGCTCGGTAATCGCGCGGACGGTCGGGCACGGCCAGGGAAGCCATGACGGGATGGGTGAGTCGTTGGGGTCATCCCACTCGTCGGCGTCCTTGACCTGCGAGCATGTGTCACAGACGGCCACCCCGTAGGCGACCGCACGGTGATGTTCCGCCAGCACGGCCCGGATCGCCCGCTCCATCGCCGGGACGAGGTCGCGGGACGCGGCCATGAACTCGGCGTCAGGTTCGGACGGCGGCCAGTCGTCGGTCGTCTTGAGGATGTTCAGCTCGTGGTACGGGAGATTCGGCCTCGCCAGCGTCGCGCCAGCGGTGCCATACCCGTGCCACTCCCACGGCCCGTCCGTCGCCTCCTGCGCCAGTCGTCGTGCGTCCGCCAGGGACGGCAGGGCGGTCACGACTGGTCCTTCATCCACGCGACCACGGCAGCGGCGATCTTGCGTTTACGCGGCCCGACGAACGGAACATCCTGCGCACGGGCCACGGCCGCGGCGATCCTGTCCACGTCTGCGATGGCGTCGATGGCGGCGGCGGCCTGATCCGTGTACCACTCGCGCGACCCTGCGCTCATCTCCTCGAACGCCATCACCGCGCGGCTGTGGGCCAGGTCGTCGTTGTGCAGCGCCCGCGCCACCTTGTCCAGGTTGCTCACGATTCCTCCTTCGCGTTCATGCGCTTTCCGCCGTCCACGGGTGCGAACGGGCGGGCTGTCCCGCGCGCCTGGTCGAGCTCGAACGTCAGGTCCGCGACCCGACCCTCGAGATGGTTGAGCTCATGCGCGGCGGCGACGCACAAGTTCGCGGGGTCGGACAGCGGCAGACCGGTCATGGGGGCCAGGGCTGCGGCGAGAGTGCGCAACGGGGCGGCGAGGTCGTGGGTCATGGGGTCGGCTCCTGGTGTGCGCTCGTAGTGGCCCGGTCGTACGTGTCGCGGCAGGCGGATATCTCTGCCGCGACCTCCCGGGCGTGCTTGGCGATGCGATCCGCTTCGTGCTGGGCCATGTCGATTCGGACGCGGCCGATGTTTCCGCCCTGGACATACAGCGGGTAGGCGAGACCACCAGCCGCGTTGAGCATGTCCGCGTAGGCCTTCCTTGCGGCGGTCCAGTGCGCGTTGAACTCGGCGTTTGCCTCGTCGAACGGGAGAGGCTCGTCGACCCGTTCCGGTACGGCGCGGAGGCTCACGGTGCGTCTCCTTCGGGTGTGGGTGCGGTGGGTGCGGTGCGCGTGTGGCGCTGTGGAGCCTCGGTCTCGGTGCTCCCCGGGTCGATCGCGAGCAGAGTGCTCACGCTGCGTCCTTCTTCGCCCGGTAGGTTCGCTGCCACTCCACAGAGCAGTCGGCGCAGACGAACTTCGCTCCACGCGTGGTCAGCCGACTATTCGGGTGCCCGTGGACACAGAACCCGAGATCCCAGTCACGGCCGGATGTGCGGCGCGCGTTCTCGTGGTTCGTGAGCATCCTCAGGTGGTCCGGGTTGACGCACTTCCGGTTCTTGCAGAGGTGGTCGATGGTCATGCCCGTCGGGATCTGTGCGCCCGACCAGTGGACCCACGCAGCGCGGTGTGCGGTCGTGCAGCGTATGGTCCGGTCGCCCTCGTCCCAGCTGACCTGCGCGTACCCATGAGAACCGCACGAGTAGGTGCTGATCCAGCAACCAGACGCCTCGTCCACGACGTAGGCGGTGGCGGCGCGCAACGCGGCACGCTCCGGGATCACCATGGGCGTGCGCGGGCGCCGGAAGTGGCGTTCCGGGTGGACGTGAGTCGTGACCTGGTCACGGGTAGCGTTCATCGCTAGCCCCTCTCTGCTCGTACAGATGGGTGGGTCAGGCGACCCCTGTCACACGCCACGACTCAAAACGGCGGTTCGTCGGTTGCGGCGGGTGTGGCCCACGGGTCGACGGCGGGCGCCTGCTGCGGTGCGGGTGCGGCGCCACGGACGGCCTTGGTGACCTTCGCGCTGGCGTACTTCAGCGACGGGCCGATCTCGTCGACCTGCACCTCGTACACGGTGCGCTTCTCGCCCTTGTCGGTCTCGTAGGACCGCTGCACGAGCCGCCCGGTCACGATGACCCGCGCGCCCTTCGTGAGCGACTCGGCGACGTTCTCCGCAGCCTCACGCCAGACCGAGCAGCGCAGGAACAGCGGGTCACCATCCTTGAACTCGTTCGCCTGCCGGTCGAACGTCCGCGGCGTGCTGGCAACGGTGAAGTTCGCCACCGCCGCACCGCTCGGGGTGAATCGCAACTCGGGATCACCGGTGAGGTTCCCGACGATCGTGAGGGTCGTATCGCCTGCCATGTCATGCGCTCCTGGGGTTGGTGTGTGCTGGGGTTCGGTTCATGCGACGCGCCCGGGGTAGGTGGGCTGCCAGCGCCCGGCGCGAGGGATGCGGTCGTCCATCCAGGGCCAGTCACCACCGCGGCGGATGTCACGGGGCCAGTCGCGTTCGTCGCGGTCACCACGCCAGCGGACGAGGTGCGCGAGGTTCTCCTCCTGGGGGTCCAGCGCGATGCCGAATCCGAACTCCGGCCACCCCATGAGCGCCGACGAGCCGCGTGGGCGCAGGTCCCGGTCTCCGCCCTTGGTCGTTGCGTGCCCGGCGTGAGCTTCCATGACCAGGGCGATTCCGCGTGCTCGCAGGGAGTCCAGTGCGGCGATCATCGGGGCGGCGTCGTCGTCGGAGTTGATAGCCCTCGGGATGAGCCGGTACAGGGGTCCGATGATGAGCAGGTCCGGGGCGTGCTCGTCGATGAGCCGGTGGATGGCGCCGAGGTCACGTTCGGTGGTGATGTCCATGCGGGAGATGCACGCCAGGCGCAGGTGGTCAGCGGGGTTGCGCGCACCGGCCATGGCGGCCTTGGACGCGACGGCCCGTGCCGCGCGGCGCCATTGCTTCTCGGTGTTCTCCGCGTCGACGACCAGGACGTTCACGGGGTTGATCGCCTTGAACGTCGTGGGGTGCACGCCAGCGGCCGCGAGAATCCCGAGTTGACGGACGAACGTTGACTTCCCGGCGCCCTCGCCGCCGGTGAGGATGACGCGGTCCATGCGCTCGAGCAGTGACGGGATGAGCCAGTCGTATTCGTCGGACCCGTCGAGGACGTCGGTGAGGGTCTTGGCGGTCATGCCGGTGGTGACGGCGGATCGGACGGTGGACCATTCGTCGCGGGCTGCGGTCATGGCGTCGTTGAGGTCTCCGGCGCCGTCGGCGAGCTGTAGGGCGCGCATGCCGAACGCGGCGAGGCGGCGCCGGACGGCGGCCTCTGCGACCTGCCGGGCGTAGTAGTCGGCGTTGGACGCGGTGGGCGTGGCGGCCATGAGGGTGTGCAGTGATGCGCCGTCGACGCCGCGGATGTTCCGTTCGCGTGCTGCGGCGAGGATGGAGACGGGGTCGATGGGTAGGGCGGCTGAGCGCAGGCCGACCATGAGGGAGAAGACGCGGGCGAGGATCGTATCGGCGAAGTCGTCTTCGGTGATGTGGGCGAGGCTGAATCGCAGTGAGTCGGGGTTCAGGAGTGCTGCGCCGACGACTGCGCGTTCCGCGTCGGTGGCGTCCGTGGCGAGTGTCACCGTGTCCTCCACTGGTCTATGACGACGGGGCGGTTGGGTGTGGCGGGGGTGTTCTTCTCGGCGTCGGAGCGGACCCAGTTGCGCCAGGTGGAGATCCAGTCGAGTTTGATGCCGCGCTGTCCGGAGACGGCGCGCCAGTAGTCGATGAACTTCTCGGTGGAGGTGTTGAGGTTGACGCCGGGCGCCTTCTCGGCTGCCCATGCGCGCATGTCGGGGGTGATGTTGAAGGGCTCGGGGATGCGCGTGCCGCGCGTCGCCTCTTCCTTCTTTACGGGTCGGGTCGGGTCGGGTCGGGTCGGGGTAGAGCGAACATTTTCCGAACTTCCCCCGAACATCGGCCGAACTTCGGCAATGTTCGCCCGAACACTTTCCGAACGCATGGCGGCTTTACGCTCCCGACCTGCACGCATGCGGTCTCGGGCGGCCTGGCGCTCGACCTCCTTCTGCTCGCGGGTCGGCTGGAACTCTGCCCAGCCGTGAAAGAGCCACCCGGTGTCGGTTGCCATCCAGAGGCCTGCCGTGACCAGTCCAGAGGCATCGCGCACGGTCGCTCCGAGGATCGGGAGGACGTGGTGGGGGACGTTTCCGTCCTGCTCCTGGTCTGCGCACCATGAGCCGGCGGTGACCCATAGGCCCCTCGAGCGGATGGGCGTGGCGAGCCACTTGGGGTGTCCCCAGAGCTTGTCGTCAACCTTGAACCATGACATCAGGCCGACTCACCTGGTCGCTCAGCGTCGTCGGCGAGCATGGCGGCCAGGAGGTCCGCGAGGCACTGGCGCAGCGGGACGGGTTCTGCTGACTGGGTGTCAGCCATTGCGTCTCCTGGTCTTGTCAGGATCGATGTTCTGGTCAGGCCCGGACGGTGCGCAAACACCGCTTCCGGGCCGCTTTGATTGTAGCCCATCACGCCACCTTTCCGACGTATTCCTGAGCGTCCCGGAATTGCATTCTTGAGCCAGGTCACGGTGTGACTCCTGGTCGGATCGTGAGCGCGTGCAACTCGTCCAGGACGGTCCCGTTCAGGACGTCGATGGGTCGCCAGATGCGTGCGTTCTGACCGGCGCGGGTGAGGTCGTCGAGCCATGCGGTCTGTTCGAGTCGGACGCGCCCCTTCTGCGTTTTTAGCTCGCGGTAGAGAACGCCGCCGGGGCCGACGATGACGAGGTCGGGGAATCCGGGTTCTGAGCGCCGCGAGTCGTGTGTGTGGTAGGCGCGCAGTCGCATGGCGCGGGCTGCGGCGCGGACGTGGTCGAGGAGTTTGGCCTCGGTCATGTCGGCCGCGACGAGGCCGAGGTACTGGGTGACGGTGGTCACGTCGCTTCTCCTGTCTCGATGCGGTCGGCGCGTGCGTGGATGACTGCTGCTGCGACGGTGCGGAAGATGGCCCCGTAGCGTCTGTCTGCGGCGATGAGGTCGGCCTCCTCGTGCAGGACGCGGGCGCGGTCGGCGGCGGTCACAGCGCGGCCTTCCGGAGTGCGTGACGATCGCGTTTGTCGGCCGAGCTGAACCGTCTGCCTAGGTCTGCGCGTCCGGCCCGGTAGCAGGCTCGCGCGATGGCGGTGAGGGTCATGTCCATGCGGGTGGCGATCGCGTGCGGTTCGGTGACTCCGAAGCTGACGAGGTCGGTCACGTCTTCGATGACGTCGGCGCGTGAGTCGCGGGGTCGGCGCGTCATGACGCGGCCTTCCGGGCGGTCGCGGCAGCCACGAACTTCAGCCGCCGGGCACGGTTGCTGCACAGGGGAGTGCAGTAGACGCGGACCCCGTATCGCGGCTGGGTGATGTCGATGCCGCAGTGGGCGCAGACGGTGGGCTTCGGCGGCTTCGGTGCGGTCTTCTTGACGCGTGCGGCGAGCACGTCGCGGATGGCGATGGGGCGTGGTTGCTTCGACTGCTCGACGGTCCAGCGTTCGCGGGGGGTGAGCCAGCACAGGCCGAACCGGAGGCTGAGTGGCAGGCCGACCTCGACGTCGAGCTTCTCGATGACGCACGTCATCTTCACGGGGCACGCGTCGCAGATGTCGCGGCCGACCTTCCACGGGTCGTCGGTGCGGAAGTCGTAGCGTTCGCCGGCGGGCGTGCGCGTCTTCGGGTGCCACGGGTCGAAGGGCCAGCCCTGCCAGTCGGCGCACGCGGCGTCGTCGGTCCAGTCGGGCGCACGGTACGGGTCGAGCTGGGATGTTGGTCGGGTGCGGGTGCGGGAACGCTGGGCGATGGTCACAGAGCACCGTCCAGGATGTCGTCGGGGAGCGTCCACAGTCCGAGGCGCCCCCTGTAGGGGATCGGCCGGGCGAGCGGGTCGAGGGTGCTCACAGGGTCACCTCGATCGGGTCGCCGAACTCATCGACCTCACGCAGGACCGTCACCTGACGCGACTTGGCCTTCGTGGGGTCGATGGGTCGCAGGTCCGTAACGGGGACGGTCACCTCGAGGAACCGGGCGGCCGACGTGTAGTGGCTGCGCGCCTGGAAGGTCGTGGGGCAGGTGTGCAGGCCGCCGCCGCAGTCGTGGTCGTCACGCCACCGGGGGTCGGTGATCGTCGAGCCGATCGTGTACGTCGTGGGCCTGTAGGAGTGTCCGGCGACGAGCTGGGCGTCGACGGCCTTGAACAGGTGCGCGAGCCCCTGGTCGTCGATGGTGACGCCCAGGAGGTCGCACCACGTCTGCGGATCGCACTCATCGAGGGCGCTGACGTCGATGACGTGGCCCCCCGTGTAGGTGACCTTCGAGTGGTGCAGGTACACGGCGACGTACGCGCCAGCCCTGGTGAGAGTCCCGCCGCGGTACAGATGAACGACGGAGGTCCCTGCCGCCCGGTCGACGCTCGCGGAGCCGCCGACCGAGCCGACGCGCGCGGAGCCGCCGACCGAGACG
>JAEHJW020005561.1_pt1 | contig 40075 bp, 57 predicted proteins | sample 9271431 | NCBI WGS metagenome assembly JAEHJW02 | reverse complement strand
CCCGCTGTCTCGATTTAGATGAAAGCGAGGATCGGCAAAAAGCTATTTCCGGATGTCCGTTCGGCGCTCCAGGAGACCTTCTATGGGTTCGCGAGAAATGGCGGATTGGCGCGGGGTATTTGGCGCATGGGATGAGAATCGCGGGGCCTTCGCGGTGGACTATTGCGACGGACCTCGCAAAGAGTGGTTGTCGTATCAAAATGACGAAGACGGCGACAAGTTTCAACGATTGTGGATTGAATGTTCCGACGAGCTGGCAGCATTAGGCATTATGCCTGACGCTGATGGTGATTATCACTGGAAGCCAGGTGAATCTCCGCTGCGTTGGAGATCCCCGCTTTATATGCCGAGAATTGCGTCCCGGATCACGCTCGAAATTACAAACGTGCGGATTCAGCGATTGACGGAAATCTCTGTATCGGAAATCGCGGCAGAAGGATGGGAACGTCGCGAAGATATTACGAACAATGAACAAGTCCACGCGGAGGCCGCTCTTGATTGGTTTACTGATTTGTGGGAATCGGCCCACGGCCCGGATTCTTTGAGTAAGAACCCATACGTCTGGGTAATCGAATTTGAGCGTAAGACGAGGGAGCCGGTGGGCCAAGAATCACTAGGTGTAGACTTTGAAAAAGTATTATACGAAAACCTTTGGGGTCTTTATGAAAGTTAGAGTTCCGGCGGAGCAGGTATGACGGCATATTATAACGAGAATGATCCGTTTTCCGCCGCATGGCTTCGGGAGCCCATCAAAAAATAATGGGACATCTAATCCGCAAAAATCCGGCGATCGTTCTGTCGGATGACAAAACCCGTGTCGCCATCGCCGCCAATGGGGTCGATCAACGCCTCGGGGCCATTACCGATGCGCAACTGCTGGACACCCCCGCCGGAAAAGCGTGGATCATGCCCTATACAGTGCCTAATTTTGTCGCCGCGCATAAGCTGGGAATCCCGCTCGAATCACCGATCCGGCACCGATATGACTGGAAGGGGCGCTTCACTCCCATGGACCACCAGCGCACGACCGCCGCGTTTTGCACCCTGTTCGACAAGATGTTCATTCTTAACGGCCTGGGTCTTGGAAAAACGCTGTCGGTATTGTGGGCGGCGGATTATCTGATGAACGAAAAAATAATCCACAAGGTCCTGGTGCTATCCACCCTTTCGACGCTGATGCCGGTATGGGGTGTCGAGATTTTCCAGCACTTGCCCCATCGCCGCTATATCATCCTTCATGGCGCGGGCAAAAAGATGCTCGACGAACGCGCCGACTTTCTGGTGATGAACCACGACGGGCTGCGCGACGGGGCATTGCTCGCCAAAATTATAGGCGACCCGACGATTGACCTTGTCATAGTCGATGAGTGCGCCCTGTTGCGCAACGCCCGCACGCGCAAGTACAAAGCCCTCTATCAGCTTACCCGCGCGGTGCCCCGGGTATGGATGCTCACGGCAACCCCCACCCCCAACTCGCCAACCGACGCATGGGCGCAGGCGCGCATCGTCAATCCCGTGGGAGTCCCAAGGTTTTTCAGGGACTTCCAGAACATCGTGATGACCAAGCAGGGGATGTACCGCTGGACACCGAAGTCCGAAGCCCCCGTGGTGGTTCATCGCGTCATGCAACCCGCCATCCGGTTCACCCCCGAGGAATGTCTGGATCTCCCGCCCATCACCCACATGACGCGCTTCGCGCCGATGACCGACGAGCAGATCAATGCATACGAGACAATGCGCAAGACGCTCGTGGCGGAAGTCAACGGCAACCAGATCACCGCCGCCAATGAGGCGGTCAAGACCAACAAGATGCTGCAAATCGCATGCGGCGTGCTTTACGACGACGGCCAGAGCTACGCGATCACCGCCGGGCGCAAGATTGATATCCTGTTCGAGCTGATCGAGGAATGCGACGGGCCGGTGATCGTGTTCGCGCCGTTCAAATTCATCGTGGACAGCCTGATGAAACACGCGGGCCAGATCAGGGTAAACGCCGAAAAAATAGACGGCGAAACGTCGCGCGGCGCGCGCGACCGCATCTTCGGACGATTCCAGAAAGGCGAAATCAAGGTCATCATCGCCCACCCGCAGACCATGAGCCACGGACTGACCCTGACAAAATCCGCCACGATGATCTGGTACGCCCCGATATGGAGCAACGATATCTACGAGCAGGCCATCGGGCGCATCTACCGCAAAGGACAGACCCGGCATGTGAACATCATCCATCTGGAGAGCTGCCCGGTGGAAACGGAGATGTATCGCAGGCTACGCGACAAACAGATGATGCAGGGTCTTTTGCTCAGCATGTTCAGTGGAACTGCGATGGTTGACAACAGGTGAATTAAATGTATAATCACCAACAGTCGTGATAAAACAGAGGGAAAAATCATGAGCACCAAAGTCGAAGATGTCGTCCATGCCTACGTCGGCAAGCGGGACAAGCTGCGTGCGATGAAAGCCGAGCACGATGCCCAGCAAGCGGCGATAAAGGCCGATCTTGAAGTGATGGAAGCATGGCTGGGACGCGAAGTTCAGCGCATCGGCGTGCAGGCGCTCAAGACGCCTTACGGCACCGCCTACACCACGGTGACGGCCACGGCGTCCGTCGAGGATTGGGAGCAGACGCTTGCTTTTATCCAGGAGAACGAGGAATATTCTTTGCTCGCGCATGCGGTCAATAAAACCGTTGTAAAGGATATTATCGAACGCTACGGATCAGTGCCTCCGGGTGTCCGATACGCCGAAACACGCGGCATATCAGTACGCAAGTCGTAACACAACCATTCAGAGGATCATCAAATGTCGAACGAATTTCCTGTCGCTATCGCCCGTCCTGCCTATCTCGCGCAGGTGTCAACCAAGAACGACGATTTTCTCGCCCCCGTCGGTGGCGGTCTCGGTGTTCCGCGTCTGTCGTTTCGCGGTGGCCACTGGCGCATTCTTTCCGCCGATTCGGAGGAACGTCCGATCATGGACAAGGCCGGTCACCCGCTTACCTATGTCGAAGTGATTACGGTCGCCGCCAACCCGGGCGTGTACAAGACCTTTTTCGACAAGGCGTACGACCCGGGCGCCGAGCCGGAAGGCCCCGCATGCTGGAGCAACGACGGCGTCTCGCCGCACTACTCCGTGACTTCGCCCCGAGCGGCGAGCTGCGCGACCTGCCCCAACAACCAGTTCGGGTCCAAGATCAACCCCAACGGGTCCAAGGTCAAGGCATGTTCGGACAACAAGCGCCTCCTGGTGCTCGCTCCGGATGACATCGAAGGTGATTTTTACGCCGTCAACATGCCGGTCATGTCGCTCAAGGAGTGGAACAGCTACTTGCGGACCTTGGATGCCCACAATGTCCCGGTCGGCGCGGTAACCACCGAGATCAGCGTCCATATGGACGACGGCTACCCCAAGCTGAACTTCAAGTTCGTGAACTATCTCAGCGCCGAGAACTTCGCCAAGGCGCAGGAGCGCCGCAACGACCCGGTGGCCATTGCTTTCAGGGAAGGGACGACCGCCAGCACCGAGGCTAAACCGGCCGCCATAGCCGCTCCAGTAGCCTCCCCGGCACCCGCCGTCGCTCAGGCCCCCGTTGCCCAAGCTGCTCCCAGTGCGCCCAACGTAAGCCCGCTTAAGAGCGCACGAAGCAAAAAGACCATCATCGCCCCGGCACCGGATGCAATCCCGGCTACCGCGTCCCTCGCCGTCTCACCCGATGCCCTGGATGCCGATCTGGCAAAAGCCCTGGAAGGGTTCTAAGTGGCGGAGGATCTTCGCGCTGAACTGGAGAGCGCCCTGGAAACAGGGCGCATCTCTCACGCAGCAGCCGCGCATTATATCGGCGTGTCCCGGGTGGTTATCCTCATCTGGCTGACGGACGGCTCACCGATCCGTGACACCTACCACATGCCCATTCGCCGGTTCTGCGTAGCGGTGGCCCGCGCGGTCAAGCGCAAGGAGCTGCCGTCCGACAGCACGCAACGTCCGTTGGGCCTTCAAGCATTGAAGCGGATACTAGGCACGATTTGAGGGTGGCTGCATGTCTTTCCTGCAGACGGTCTGGGCGTCGGATGGGTGCCATTGCGTAGTCACAATAAAAAACGGGGTTGTCCGGCACTACTGGGACACCGCCACCGACCTTAAAGCAGCCGTTGCTGCGTCGGTCCGCGCAAACGCAGATGTGTATTTCGCACCGGCGACGTTCGCCTCGGATTCCCGCGTCCAGAACAACATTCACTCAATCCAATCGTTCTGGCTCGACGTAGATGTGGGTATCAACAAGCCCTACGCGACCATCCCCGATGCGCTGAACGCGCTCAAGCATTTCATCGATCTGGTCGGCCTGCCCCTCCCATGGATGATCCAAAGCGGGCGCGGCTTGCACGTCTATTGGCCTTTGACGCAACCCGTCGTCGGTACGCTGTGGCTTCCCGTCGCCAAGCGGCTGAAAATGGTCTGCGAAAAAGCGCGGTTTTATCCCGGCGCGGAGCGCACCGCGGATGCGGCCTCCATCATGCGGCTGCCGGGAACATTCCACCACAAAGATGCCGACAACCCGTTGCCGGTGCGCGTCCTCAAGGAAGGGTTAAGCAGCGACTTCCTGGTGTTTTCCCGCGCACTGGAAAAATTCTCCCCCGACGACAAGTCCAAGGCCCCATCGCTCACCCGCTCGGTGAACGAGTCCATGATGGCCATCGCGGTTACCCGCACGCCGTCGAGCGCCGAGGTTATCGCGGGGAAGTGCCAGCAGTTGGCTTACTTCCGGGCGAAGAAAGGCGAAGTACCGGAGCCGTTCTGGTATGCCGCCATCCAGTTGTTGCGCTTCACCACCGAGGCGCCGGGCATCATCCATGAATGGTCCAAGGGCGACCCGCGTTATGACGAGGCGCAGACCAACGCCAAGATCGCCCAACTGGATGTCAAGCAGATCGGTCCTACGACATGCGAGCGGCTTGCCGTCATCTCAGGCCACGGCGAGCTGTGTACGAAATGCCCGTACTACCGGAAGATCCCCACCCCGCTGCAACTGGGCATCCAGCTCGAACACGCGCCCGCCAAGGCGCAGTACGCCGCGCTCCCCGCGCCTTTTTTCTACGACGCCGAGGAACGTGTCGGCATACGCAACCCCTCCACCCACGTCGAGGAACTGATCTATCCCTATCCCCTTCGCGTGACGGCCCGCTACAAGGACGGCAACCAGGAGTTCGTCGCCATAGAGTGCCGCTTCCCGCAGGAGGGATGGCAGACGATCCTGCTGCCCCTGTCGTCGCTCTATAGCCGTAACGGCATTGCCGAAGAACTGGCGGCACGCGGAGTGCTGCTCGACATGACCTATATCGACACCATGGCCATGTTCATCACCGAGTGCGTGCGCGCGCACCAGGCGCTACGCAAGGCCAAGACCCTTGTCACCCAACTGGGATGGCATGCGGAAGGTTTCGCGTTCCCCGACTGCTGGTACACGCCCGAGGGCGAACAGGGCGATATGTTCCTCCAAAACCGGTCCTCGACGCTCACCAAGGGATTCCGCCAACGGGGGGATATGGTGGCATGGCAACTGGTTTTGCAGCACTACGTCAATGCGCCGGCCGAGTGGCAACTGGCATTTCTCTCCGGCTTCGCCGCCCCCCTCATGCACATGACGGGATTTGGCGGACTCACGGTCAATCTGGTGGGGCGCACCGGCACCGGCAAGAGCACCGCGCAACGCGCCATCGCAGCGCTTTATGGCGACCCTTCCGCCATCGTAGGTCAGAAGCATGACACCCCCAACTCGCTCATGCACCGGCTCGGGCTGTACCGCTCGCTTCCGCTGTGTGTCGATGAAATGACCAACATCACCCCCGATGAGATCAGCGATTTCGTATATCAGGTGTCCCAAGGTCGCGAGCGCAGCCGCCTGTCCTCTGAGGCCATTCTTAAAACGGATAACCCATGGAACACGATCGTAATATCGTCCAGCAACGCCTCGGTTATATCGCGCCTCATGCACGGCAAAGCGGACTCCCGCGCCGAGACCATGCGGGTATGGGAAATCCCGGTCGAGGTTTACTCCACACACGCCGAGCTGGATGCCGTCAACGGCACGGTCAGGACCAACTACGGGCGCCTTGGGCGGCAGTTCATCGACTACCTGGTGCGTAATGAGGCGTCCGTGCGGACCATGATCGGAATAATCCGCGCGCGGCTGCGCGCCGAGTGGCGCATCACCACGCAGGAGCGGTTCTGGGAGGCGTTCGCCGTCCTCGTCATAGCCAGCGCGACGATTCTCAGGGTCATGGGCATTGCCGAGTTCAACATCAACACGCTGCGCAAGGGACTGCTCGATGGCATTTCGCATATGCGCGAGGCGGCGACAGGTGTCGAGGTCATCATCTCCGATGTGCTCGCCCGCTACCTCAGTGACACCGTGGCGGAGCGCGTCATATTCGAGCTTCCGGTGCGCCCGCATACCGTCATCCCCATGCCCCCGCATTTGCGCGCACTCACATCCCGGTACGATGCCACTGCCGAGATTCTTACCATATCGGAAGCGCACTTCTGCGACTGGCTTGAGCGCAAGAAAGGACCGCCCTATATCGACTTGCTGCGGACGTGGGGTCAGGCGGGATTCAAGCCTACGCGCGGGCGGCGCAATATCGGCGCGGGGATACAGGGCGCATGGGCGTCCATCTCAGTGGTGATGCTGAAAGTCCCTAAGATGTACGTTCAGATTGTTCCAACTTCAGAAGCGCAGAATGAAGTCGTTGAAAACTGACCAGTTCTACCGGCGTCACGCTTTTCTGTCGCCAGATTTTGCGGAACAGGAACTCGGTCATGGTACTCGGAAGCGCGCCGGTTTTAAGCCCGACGCGATGGACCCGCCGGATGGAGAATCGGGACAGGTCGTCAATGATGTATTGGGGTATTGTCAAGGTGCGTTGCGAGCGCATAGTACCTCCGTTTTCGGGATTATACGCATACTCGGTGTCCCGATTCAATCAGGTGCGGCGGCAATTCCCCGCGCTCGTAGAACAGCATCCCGTTCTTGCCGCACGGCGAAAGGAACCCGTGTCCCGGCAGCTTGCCGAATACCCCCATCTTGAACAGCCGCCGTCGTCGCTTGAGTACCGCCGTGAAGTAACCATCGCAAAAATGGACCGCCCCCCGGCGCGCCAGAACGACCCGATACCACGCATCATAATCGTCGAAAAATAGCGGATCGACGATCAACGTCCCAGTTCCGCGCTCAGGAACGGAAACTGCCACCGGATGTACTGCCGCAACCGCCTGACGTGTCCCATCCAGTCGTCGTGGAACACCATGAGGTGCGGCGTGGCCCGGATGAGGTTGTTGTACCAGAGCACCCGCCGGTCGAGGCAAAGACGCACCAATACCCCCTCCGGATGCTTTGCCGCCTCGATCTCCACCCAGTCGGACCATACCCCCGTCTGTTCCAGCCGCAGCGCGTTCTGAAGGCCCTTGATGGCTTCCGTTACCCCGTGACTCGCTGCCCAGTCCATATGGCAGCAGGCGAGCGCGGCTGGGAGGTAAGGACACCCCGACGGTTCCCAGTACCGCGTCCGGTATACTTCCACCCGCGCAACGGGATCGGCCGGCAACCCCGCGTCACCGCTTTTTTCCGACAGCGCGAAGTTGACGGCAATCTCAAAGGTGTTGGAGAGTGTAGGCGTGGCGTCCATCAGCTTACGAATTGGCCTAATTCCGCCTGTCTGCGCCCCGGAGAACCGAAGATCGCCAGGCTGTTGGCGTTAGTGACGTACTGGTAGAACAGCGTAGCCGCTTTGTTGTAGTCGCTCAAGGCCAGCACCGCGGGGAACAGCGAGCGGTTGAACGCCTGGCAACCCACGTCGAAAATAAAATCGACGAGCGCGGCGGCTTGGCCCGCCGTGAGCGGCACGGTGACCGCTGCATTGAGGCAGCTAATGGCATAGTTGAGATCGGATTGCAGCAGCGTCAGGGCCGTGGCTTCGCTGATCGCGGAAGGAAGATGATCCGTGGGCTGGACGATATGCCCCCATCCGACGTATATCTTGTTGCCGACGTAAGGGGTTTGTTGAAGCAGCAGGACGGTCTGCCCCTGAACGAACGCCTGAATCGCCGGGGTCAGATAGATCATGGACTAAAAGGTAATGGCTTGCACCGCACTGACCGTCGTTGCGGCTTGGACCGCAGCCATTTTGGTCATTAAGTCCTGTTCGTCAACAGTCTGTGCCGCCTCGATTGCTACGGCAAGATTCTGAAGATCGGTAAAAGTCATGGTCTGAGCCACGCCTTTCGTGTCGAACCAGACTCCCGCCTTCCATGCAGACGAACCTGCCGAAATGATTTGAGACAAAAGACTTTGTGCGTTTGATCCCCACGGAGTCAGGGAATTTCCGAAGGCATATGTTGAAGTCACACCGGCGGAATTGGTGAAGGGAACCGGAGTATTGAGCGCAGCCCGATAGGAAGCAATCAGGACCGGATTTTGAGCGGACTTCGCCTGTGATAGAAGTTCCGCAATCGTAGGCAATGGAGGCGGCACAAGAGAACCGTTTACGACTGTCCAGCCCGGTTCCATGGTCTGCAACATGGTCGCCTGATCAGGCACTTCGAGCAGAGAAAGCCCAACCGGCGGATTCGCTATTTGCGCCGCATTGATCACGGAGTCGTACCGCGTGACCACTGAACCTGCCGCATCGTAAACCACATAGAAAGCCATCAGTACCCCCACGCTATAACATATACCGGCGCCGGCGTTCCAGCGCCGGTGTATTCAGTTGTGGTAACCCCGCACGCCGAGGTAGTTGCTCCCGAGCTGATTCCGCTGAACACCAAACCGTTTCCGACTGAGTTACATACAGCCCCCATAAACGCATTGGGAAACGCGACCGGAAATGTGAACGTCCCCGCTCCGGAACTGTTTGTTGTGACGCTACCCCATTGCACCATCAGGCCGGAAGGAAGAATCTGATAACCGTTTGCCGTGAACGACTTCGCGAAGTAGACGCTGTACTGAAGGACCAGATCGCCACACGCCGCCCCCCATTGGGTAGAATCTAGTGCGATAAACACCACAAACCCGGTATTAAATCCTATCGCCCATGACGATACAGGCGTGCTATCGGGGAACACGATTACATTGCTATTCTGTGTTCCGAACGTCCCGGAATCGGCACCGCTGTATTTCTTGACCGCGATCACTGTTCCGGGCGGCACCGCCCCGGCATCTGGAAGCGTCAAAGTCCCATTGCCGTCCCAGTCAATGAACTCCCCCGCGTTGGATGCAATAAGCGTGTTTGTTCCAGTTAGATTAACCGCCGTTTTATAACTACCGAGCGCGCCATATCCGAATAAAGTCCATACTGCGGTCAATGCAGTGCCCGCCGTCGAACAGATGTACAGCAATTCATCCGTCGAATCCCACACCAGATCGTCGAGCGCACCAGCCACCGCCCCGTTGGGATTTCCTGCATTGTTCCGAATGGTGGGAAGTGATCCGACAGTGTTGGTTGCCGGAAGATTCGCCAACGGGAGAATACCCTGAACCTCCTGCGCGTTCCCAAGTTGAATCTTGGGCGCTTGTCCAATATTGCCGTCATGGTGGCTGTTAAGCAGCCCCGCGATGAACGGCGCACGGGTGTAGTTGGAAGGCACTCCCGTTCCGACCGAAGGACCGGCAACCAGGATCTCCGAAGTGGTGATCTGCGTCTGGCCGTACGTCAGGTCGATCAGGTAAAGCGGTACATATCCCGCGCTTGGCGAGGGAGGAACCTCGGACCCCGTAGTCGCCGCTCCGCCATACACCACTTGCAGCACCGCCGCGCCCGTGCGCAGCGTATTCTGACTCGCCCCGGTATTGTCCGGTCCCTGAAACGGTTGCGACGGGTTCGTTGAGTTGTAATAAGGAAGCACGCCCGCGTTGGGGTCATCCGCCGGGATAGAGTCCACCTGCTCGAACGTCGCCTGAACGAGTGCCCATTGCGACTGCCCGCTGGTCAATCCGCTTGTCGTCAGCGTCAGCGTCCCGGCCTCGTAGCGACCCATCTGCTCGATCAGGCGCGTGTCGGAAGCGATCGCTCCATACGCCGTCCCGTCCACCGCCGACTGCTGGTAGACGCTGCCATTGGCGACATTGATGGTAAGGGAGGCTGTGGCGGTCTGCGTAGCGGCAAAGCCGGATGCCAGAGTCGCAGTGCTTCCCAGTGTGTCGGCCAGAATCCGCGCATCGGACTCCATCATGTACCGGCAGGCTTTCAGGAAGTCGTAGGAGCGCCCTTGCTCCATGGAATAGATAATCGGTCGTTTGCTCATGTGATCTTAACCCACGCGACGGTGCCTTCCGGCTTGATAGTATTGATTAAATTGTCCACAGCGGCAACCCCCCCTCCAGCCAGCAGCACATCACCCATGAACGACCCGGCCACGTCGAAGTATAGCCCATCGTCCCATCCACTGATCGGATTATTGTTGAGCACGGCGCTATTAAGCGGCGGTGCGGTCTCTATGAACCCCTGGTATGGATAGCTCCCCGTCCATCGAAACGGCGTCACCACAGTGTCTACGTCCCAGTAAAAGTGATCCCACGCTCCGGTGTCCGCCGGCGACCATGGCATCAGGATGCGCGGGGCCTGTCCGGTCAATGCAGTCAGGGCGTTATAGATGGCTTCCTCGGTCGCAAGCGGCTGGAACAGCGCCGCAAGTACGCGGGTGCGGAACGCGTTGTCGGTCTCCCCCGGCGAGCGCAGAAGGGTGGACCCAAAGAAGTCATATGCCGCCAGATCGAGCGCTGAGCCGGTAGCCTGCGTCAGATAGACACTCTGCTGCCCATAGACCAGCCCTTCCTCCAGCAGCGATAGTTCCTCCCCGATGGCCTCCAGCAGGCCGTATAGCACCCCTCCGGGCTGTTTCGCCGCGTTGCTGGTCCATTGCGCTGGGGTGAGGGCGATAAGCCGCTGCGCGAACCCGGGGCCGTCGTACTGGGGGATGACGTAAGGCGTGCTACCCACTGTATGTCCCTACGGTGATGTCGCTCAGCGTAGTGCGGATAACCGCTGTCGCTGCCGGCACGAGGTCGGTCTGAGCGCCGTTGAGCAGCACGGATGGAAGCGACACGCTGGTCACCCCCGGTATCGCGGCTGCGGTGTCCACGATATCGCTCAAGTAAAGCGCCGCGCCGATGGTCAGGGCGTTGACATACCCCTCGATCGCTGTCTGGACGGCGGTCTCCACCGCAGAGGCAATATAACCCGTAGCCACTTGGACATTGAGCGATATGGTTGCCACGGTCGAGATTGGGCCGATCACGTTGTACTGGATGGTAAATCCCGCTACCGCACCGACTGCTGCGGAGACTGCAGACAGCAAGGATGACGGTGGATTGCCCGTGCCATTATCCACCACGACGGTGAACATCCCCGGTGTAAACGCCCCCGTGACATTCTCGTTGTCGAGCAGCACTACGTCGAGACCGGCCTGTACGCTGTCTATGGCCTCAAGGATCGCCGACTTGGTGGCTTTGGACAGCGAATCGAGGTAGAGGATAAACCGCGCCTGAAACGCCGAGTCGGTCTCGGAGTTGGTGCCATTGGTGATGGCCAAGGCGTTTGTAACGGTGTCTATCCCCGCTATGGGCGACGCGAACGATACCAGCAGATTAGCCTGTACGTTGGACCCGGCTCCGGCGACCAGGGCTTGGACCGTGGCGGCGATGCTCAGGGTATTGGCAGGCAGTATATAAGCGTTTGCCGATGCGCTGTACGCCGGTTGCGTCGTGTCGGCAATAATCTGATACTGGATGGCCCCGCCCGTGGTCTGGATGATGGACCCCACCGGCACGGTAGTCGCCGTCGAGTGGACGGACAACGTGGCGAGCGTCACCGCCCCTTGCGCGTAGGACGCCGCAAGCCGGAGGAAATTAAACTGCGCCATCCAGGTGTCGAGGTCCGCCCCGGTGGAAGTCTGTGCCCGCGTGAGGTTGATAAGGGCCAGAATGACCGCCTCCAGAAACACGCCCTGGCCGGCAACGGCCTGAAATATGGCCAAGAGCGGGTCGCCGGAATTGAGCTGCGGTTGCACGCCGACATTGGACGCCCACGACGCAATCATATCCGAGACGAATTGCTGGTAGGTCTTGTTGGGCAGTACGGCGGGCAGATTGGCCATCAGGCGATACCCGTTTGCAGCGTCAGGACGCCGGTTTGACTGTTTTTAAGTTTCATCGCCACCAGCACCAGCATCCCGGCTCCCGATGCGAAAGGTTTAAACGTCACCGATGGCGCGACGTTCGTGTCCACCGACGACAATCCTAGCACGGCATTGCGGATAATGCGCGTCTGCTCCCGCAGCGCATGCGCGGTTGGATTCTGCCCCACCCACAACCCCAGCCCCGCGCCGTAGGCCGGGTCGAAAATGTAGTCCGGCGGGATGGTGCTCCCATCGGGCAATGTGGTCAGCGGGTTGGTCAAAATGGCCCGCTCCGCGAGCTGGCGCGCCTCATCCCAGCCGTTCGCCATGACAAGCGAGCCGTTCTGCGATATTTGCAGGTCACCGCCCCATTCGAGGTATAAGACGCTCATCAGCCTGCCGTCACCGTAGTAGTCAGTTGCCCGCTGCCCATTTGATGCGCGGCGTCCGGAGGATCGCTATTGACCGAACTGCTGCCGCCCGAGATGCCGCTCACGACATGATAATGCCCATTATAGACGGCTTGGAACAGGGCATTGACGAGAGGCTGCAACGTAGCGCCTGAAATCTGCGCCGCACTCCCCATCTGGACGGACAGGGCTTCGACAAACGCCGTCGCCGCAGCCTCGATGGTAGCCGTGGTCCCCGCGCTCACCTGCGCGCTCCCTGTGGCCGTCTGCGTGATGTTCTGCTGCCCCGTCACGGAAACATCCCCCGTCACTGTCGCGGTCAGGGCACCCCCCACCGTCGCGTTGAGATCCGCAGTCGCGGTGAGATCCAGGTTGTCATTGGTAAAAATCGCGAGTGAGCCATCCGCTTTAAACCGGATATAGGTGCCGGTGACATGCTTCAAAATACCTTCGCCTGCCTGCAGCGTTGGTAGGGCGACGGCTGTCTTGTCGGACCAGAGCAGCGCATCCGCGATGTACGTGCCGTTCTCGAAGCTGTACACGCACAGCTTGACCTGTTCCCCGCCGGTAGGGTTGGTTTGTGTCGCCCCTCCAAACGGCGCGAACTGCATCCCCCATCCATTGCCCATCCAGGGCGTTGAGAGCGGCACCCACCCCGTCTGGACGTATTCCGAAGTGCCGGGATTGAGCCACGAGGGCACGATGCACCGCACCCGATGCTTGCCGGGGTCGTATGAACTGATGAACGCCGTAATGAACGACTCCTGCGCCCCGGCCTGCTGCTGCGCGGCCTGCATGATGACCTGTACCAGTTCGTCCTGATCGAATAGTCTCATGGCGCGCTCGTGATGCCAGCCTGTTGCAGGAGATTGTTGTTCTCCATGCCTGGAGGAAGGGTCCAGCCGTGGACGTGTGTCCACCAGCCCTTGTCCATGGAAAATTCGTGCTCAATGGAGTTCACATAAAACGATCGGCTGCCAAACGGCCCCACGTCGCCGCGCAGCGTGATGCGCTGGTTGGGCTGTATGCCAGTATTGCCGTCAACGGAAAACGCGATAATCAGTTCCCGCTTGGCGATGTCGAGGGCCTTGGCGAACGCCTGCGCCTGGCACTCATTGGGCGACAGATTAAGCCCGGTGTAAAGATAGACCGGCTTGCCGAGATTCGCGAACAAGGCCGAGATGCGGTCCGATGTGATGCCGGTGCCCGACCCCGCGCTTCCGATATACCACTCGTTCGAGTGCATGGCGATGTCGGGAAACTCCACCGATATATCATCGACCAGGTTGGAGCTGGGCACCGCGACGTACTTCTGCGAATACTCAAGCGACGCGACATGGTGCGAGGCGACGATAACCATGAAGTTGACGTTGCGACGCGGGTTGTACGTTATGTGCAGATCGCGGCAGGGAAACTCGCCCGGTGCGGGAGTGGATATATTCCATGTAGCGCGAAAAGGGTCTCCCGCCACGGGGGGGCCGAATACAAGCGAGCGGTCCGGCGTCACGTAGCAAAACCATCCCATGATGCGGGCGAGGAATTGCAGGATGGACCATTCCGTGTGCGGCGTGCGCGCGCTCATGGCAAACCCGCCGATGATCGCCCCTACGGAGGGTTGGGGCGCGGAAAGCGCGCTTGGCGGAATAACCGGAGTGAAGCCGTTGCGCTGAGCGATATAAGTCGCCAACTGGACAGGCGTCTGGTCCTGCACGTTGATGGACTTGAATAGGGTGGAAGGGGCAAACGGAGACGCGCCCACCGGGGTACTGGGGGAAAGTGGTTGCGCCTGCGCGGTAATGGATTCTTCCGTCGGAGCGTAGGGCGCGCCTACCGTCTGAACGCCCATCAGCACCCGCTTGGTGTCCGCAAGCAACCCGGCCCAGTCGCGCCCGGTGAATGTCACAGTATCGGTCTGGAAGTCCCAGTCCACTACGTCCATCTCGCCGCCGAATATGTTGGCGAGTTCACCGCCTGCTGCTTGCGCCGCGATGGACACCGGAACCTGTCTCTTGGAGCGACGCCCCAGCGCATAAGGGTCTACGCCGTATTTAGACAGGATCTCCGAGCTGACGACCGCCCGGAAACTTCCTATGGCCCCATAGGACGGTATCGATACCGACCACGACTCTGCCGGTAGAGCTGTCCCATCGAGGAATACGAATGACTGGATAACGCCGCTCAACGGCCTGCTCCATACCCGCCCGACAGCGCGGGTGTCACGCCAATGGCCCCGGAGTTCGTGCTGCGAGCAATCCCGTCATAGACACCCTTGACGATTTTTTGCGGGTCCATCCCGGCGGTGATGTTGAACGTATTATAAATGACAGCCCCCGTTATTCTGCCCGCGCTCATCAACCCTTGAACCCCGGAAGTCCCCGCTGCTGCGGTCATGTGATGCCCGCTGGGACCGGGGAGGAAAGACCTGGAACTCATGATCCGGTTAAAGAACTGCTGCCGGTTGGCGCTTTCCGAATTCCACGCATCGAGCGGGTGCATGACTACGAAAGCAGCGTTAGCCGCGGCAGTTCCAAGAGAAGGAACTTTACCCAATGATTGCGCTGCTGAAATACCAAAATGCGAAAGAAACCCATTAATCCATTTCGTCAACGCCAGCAACGGCGGCACAAGCTGCTTTCCTACTACGTCGGCCAGACTTTCCATATTTTTAATGAGCTGTAAATACTGGTAGTTCAAACTCCCAGCGAGAATTTTTTTCTCATATCCCGGATGCTCGTGCATGAACCCCACTACGCGGCGGTACAATGGATCTTGAGGTCCAGCGACACGCCCTGTGACGGCACCCAAAAGCCCCATAAACATCGGATTCATGCCAGGGAATTTTTCCGGTGCCTCCCGAATGATTTTCTTGGCAATTGCCGGATACTTTGTCGCCAACTCTGGCCATGGGACGGCGTGATGCAACCCCATTTGTTTGAGATAAGGGGCTTCAAGCGACGGCATGACGTACCGGCGAACGAAATCCAGAGGATGATATGCCAGCATGCGCCGTCCGGCGGCGAGCGATATGGCCTGCCCGGCAATGGCTGACTGGATACCTCCGTGCGCGACACGAATGGGGATTCCAAGACTCATAAACATCGCGGTATTGGATTGCGAGCCTAAAGTCGCCCGAAGAACGTCCTCCCATCCCTTGAACGCCGCCGGTCCACGCGCGGTCATTAACGCTGTCTCGCGGACAAGATGACCGATGGGCACCGCTTTAGCAAGCCCCGGTTGGCGCAATAGACTCCCCAGATTGCGAGCAAACGCCGATCCGGTAACGTGGCCTCCAATACCCTGCAACCCCACCATGAGGTTGGTCGCCAGGCGGATCGTATCGGCGAGCTGCGCGGTCTTTTGCGCGACCGGCATGGCATAGGACACCCGCTGCTGATAGGCCCCTGCCGCCCCTAGCAACTTCTGCAAGGTCGCCTCGGCACCCGGGGCTTTCATCATCCCGGCGATGGTCAGAAACCGCGATGATCTCGCTACCTGCTGGATAAGTCCGGGTGCGTTGTACCCTGTCGCCTGCGCGACCATCCCCTGCATACCCAGAAGCTCGTTCAGGCTGTAACCGGTGGAACCGCGCTTGGCGAGATTAAGAGCTTCGCTCTGCATGCCGCGAAGCTGGGCACCATGAAAGCCGATGCCGCGCAACCGCACGACCTGGGCATTATATCGACGTGCACCTTCCTCCAACGCGGCGAACACGGCAACGCCGACGGTCTTGAGATTAATCAGCTTGGAAGTAAGGCCCGTAATGCCGGCCCCGGCGGCAGCGGAGGAAGTTTTGAAGCGGTCGAGCGACTTGAGCAGGCCGCCCATCGCTTCGAATCGGATGCCGACGTTGTAGTTCAGATCAGCCATTGCCTAATCCACGCTGCTGAAACTGGATGATATTTCAGTAATTGGGACAGTCGGACCCACGGACTGCTGGCGACGCTGCAATAGCGTTTTCATATGCAGGTCGATCATGTCCTTGAACTTTTCCTCGTTCTCCAGCAATACAGGGCCGAAGATTGCCCGTTGCGGCGGATGCCGTCCATCCGAACTGCCCAATTCGTGATACAGCATTACTTTGTTGTTGGTTCCCACTTCCGCCCACCGCCACCCACTTTTGTATTTTACCGACTCGCGCAATTCCCCGGACCGCACCAGCGGGTCATTAGGCGTATACCCGAGCGATACACGGTCGTCCTGTGTCACCTGTGCGAGTTGCGGCCATGCCTGATAAGGACCGACGCCCGAGTTCATTTCGTAGGACCCGAACTTCATCCACACCTGCGTCCAGGTGTGGTTCGCCAGATGCGCCATAAGACTGCGCACTTCCTGCTTGAAAAAGTCCCTGAACTCCCAAAGAATTTTCTCCATCGCGTCGGAGAAGGGGTCCATCATGCGAACCTCTGCGACGGCAATGCTGTCATGTTGGTCACCGATGGGACATTCAGTGTGTACTCGCCTATGGGCATCGGATCGGCCAGTCCGTTGAGATCGGCGATCACAGTCCAGCGCGATGAATCGTTGAGATATTGCGCGGCGATCTGGTACAGGTTCGGATTGACGGTATGCAGCACAACGCTGGTCTCAGCAGCACCGTTTGCAAGCGTTTGAATGATGCCGGCGTAAGAGAGCACCGTCAGTACCGCGTCGGACTCCGAGGCTTCCGGTTGCGTGATGCCGAAGGTGGACATAAGCGCATTTCCCGCCTGATACGCCTGACCGGCCAGCGTATTGATGTTCTGGATATCTATGGACGTAATACCTTCCAACTTACCGCCCGCGCCTTCTATTGCCTGCGAAGCAGCACCGTACAAATTCTGCAACGGCTGCACAACGGCCGAAGGCAGGCTTATGCCGAACAGGGTGACGGGGAGATTTTCACCAAGACCGGCAAGCGCGTTGCGAAACTGATTGACGCTGGCCGAAACATTCGGAACGGCAGGCGGCGTTGCGAGGTCCACCGAGGGGACAAAAACGGCGTGATACCGCACAAGCCACTCGTTGACCACCGTGGCAAGATAACTGCGCAGCACACCGTTCCATACCCACCCGCCATAAGAGAGATTGATCGGAGCACCCGCCACGCGCAATCTGTCGATGGCAAAAGACCGTGAGAACGCGGTAGGCCCAACGAGCAAACCTGTCCAGTGGATCTCCGGCGGGGGAAAAGCGCCAAGCGACTGCAAAGTACGCTGACCGCCGGGAAATTCGTGGACGGCCAAAAGCTGATCGCCGCCCAGATCATTCAGTTGCTCAGGGACTTCAGTGCCGGTGAATACGATCCCGCCAAGGACGAACGCCGGGGTGGAGACCCCCGGATTGGTGGATACCTGACCGAACGAGTCGCCGGTGGACAGGGAGGTTGCTGCGTTCGATGTGCTCGGCATCCTTCATTTCCCCGATGGGAGTTTCATGTCCCCGGTTGCCCAATCTATAATGTACCCTTCCATCATCGCCGCCCGGTATATCCATGCACGACGCTCGATGGGGTGCATGGCGAGCGCGGTTTGCCAGTCAAGACCCCATCGGCTCGCTACCACACATTCTGCGAACTCGCCATCCTCTACTATTTTTTTATCGAGTCGAGCTGCGACGGCGTAAACGGCGGCCAATACTCGGCGTAGGCCGTCATTACTATTTCCTCGCCCCGATCTCCAAGCCGGTCCGCGATGCGCTGCAACTCGATAAGCGTACTGGCGTTTGTCACCGCCACTCCGTCAATGGAGCGGACATACAGCAGCGACTTGATCCAGCCAAGTGCCACGGCACTCCCGCCCGTACCGCCGCTGCGCGCGCTTACCTCGCCCATAATCGTCACAGCGCGAAGCATGGATGCCCCCCGTGGCGGACCCATAACGACCGTGGTGCCGCCTGGCAATTCCAGTTCTACCATCTCAGGGGATTTTACTTCCTCGATCCGGGCTTCAAACTCCGCCCTTACTTTGGCGGCGAGTGCCGCAGCTTCCGATGAATCCTCTTTTGCGACCTGTGCGTTAGTTGCCATTGGCGACCCTCGTTAACATGGAACCGCCAAAATAACATGATTAGACGCTAGATTCCAACGATCGCAGAAGTAAGAGCACCTGCCGCACCCGCGACGTTCATGGCCGACAGAATGGTCGGAGTTGTCCCCACCGACACGATGGTCGGACCGGAAAATTCGAGTCTCTGCGGCACTTCCTCGATCCGATTGAAGTTGCCGAAATCGGGGCGTTGCAGCACAAGCTGCGGTAGCAGATATTCGTCCACGTTGCCGTCCCGGTTGAGCACGTTGAGCGATAGGGAGAAGTGCGGCAAAAGCCCGGCGTTGTAGAAGGCGTCGTACAGGGAAGTGAACAGCGACGTGAGCGCACCGTTGACGCGGGTGAACTCCATCGATCCGGTGAGACCGCTCGGGATCGACAGATAGATCGGTTTGCCGCCGTTCGTAATGGGGATGATCTTGATTTCCTGCATGTCGAACGTGACATTTATCGTCATCAGGTTGCCGAGATCCGCAAGCGAAAAGTTGTCGCCGTAGGCATCCGCCAGAGTGCCCGACACGTCCGTGCCGATGTTAAACGCATTGTTCACCACGAAATTGGCCATTTGCCCGTCTCCGATTACGCCGCCTGACTCATAACGACCGTCGTGCCGCCTTGCAGCGACATGACGAAGTATCGTACCGAACTCAAATACCGCACCGCGGCAAAAGCGTACAGGAAATGCTGCGCGATGGTGGCTGGTGTGTTGATGCCCGCCTGCGGATTACCGCTGGTCGCCATTGTGCAGGTAACCTGGTATGCGTCGATCTGCTGGTTGTCCTGCAACCCCTGAAGGAACGTATTGAGCGCATGCCGCACCTGCGACCGCAGCGGATCTTTCGGTTGCTGTGTTTGGTTCTGACCAATAAACAGACCGAGCGTTGCATTGAACGACTGGTCCAGAAAGTTCGTCATCCGCGAGTATTCCACCGGAGTTTGCGCAAGATTGAGCGACGTGTTGTTGCCAGTGTAGACCCCGAACGCATTACCGCTTGGAATCGGATTGGTGATGACCAATATGCCGCTTTGCTCCAGAATCCCCAGCTCAGCCAGAGAGTACGGCTGATTTCCGGTGTACGGACTGTTGCGCTCCGTACCGATGATGCCGGACACCTGCTTGTTGGTCGGGCTGTCCTGCGGGGCCTGCGCGGTGATAAGTCCCATGATCGGACCGTATGGAGACACCAGCCGTACCAGCGCGTTCACGGTGTCGTACCAGTATACCCAGTCCTTGAGATAGACGATGTTGTAATCCCGCACTCCGGCGGTGGACACCGTGGATTGCGCGGTCGTGGTGGAAGTACCCGTCGGCAACGCGACGCCTCCCAGAATCGCATTGGCATCTACGAACGCCTGCATCGAGGCAAGCTCGGTGGTGTCCGTCACTCCGGCGAGCCACAACGCGCTTACGACCGGATTGAGGTTTGCCAGCGCATACATGCCGGTCCCGGGGTAAGCCGCATCGGACCCGAGCAAGTCGCTACTAGTAATGGCGGAACGCCCATCGGTACCACCGGCGAGAGCGAAAGTGCCCACGGCGGGTGCGATCGCACTGACATCCACGGAACTCGGCGTTACCAGCAACGAAGGACCGCGCACGCCAGTGATGCCGTTAAGGAGCGCGTTGTTGAGCGCGGTCCAGAACCCGGTGCTCGGCAGATTGGGATAAGTCTCTGGATTGGTCCCCGGAAAGCCGTTGATGACCACGTTGAACGTGTTGGTCGCCGACGCCGCGGAAATAACCACCGAGATGCCGTTGCCGGCCACACCTGTGTACTTGCCGCTTATCGTGATGCCGGTGAGCGCAGTCGGAGTGGTAGTGTCCTTGAGCGCAACTGAGGCCGTTACGCCAGTACCATCAGAAACCCGTACAGCCCATATCGTGATTGGTCCTTGGAGCATCGCAAGCGCGATATCGGTACACAGATCGTGGTTGTCCGTAAGCGCCGCCGTGCCGATGCCACCCAGCTTGGTCGTAGCCTCTTGCGGAGAACCTATCAGGATGGGCGAGTTGAGCGGTCCCCACGACGCAGTTCCAACGACACCCGCCACGTTGGTCGCGGCGCCTGGAATGTACGACGGCGGCGGCTGGTTGTTGATGTACAGCCCCGGCGCGCTCAGGTTGTTCGGGCTGAATTGATTGGCGTTTAGAATAGTTCCCATGGATCAACTCCAAGCTACTGGTAACCGCCTTGCAAGTACATGAGCGGCGCCAGAACAGAATACCCAAGATCCTGATACGTTACGCCATATTCAAGACCCACCACAAAATCCCGTCGATAGACATTATGCGTGATATTGTCGTCGAGCGATATATCGCCCTGGTTCCATACCCGCACCCATGTCCCATCGGCAAGTGTAAAACCGAAGTCTATTTCCGACGTAGCTAAAGTCTCGTCGATCGCATCCGCCAAAAGGTCGCGGTTGTTGGGCGTATTGGCCGCCACGATGATCTGCGCTTCGCGCCGCGTCCGGTGGACCTCCTGCAGAAACGAAGTCTGGTTGCCCACGGTGGCCTGTAGATAAAGCGTCCCCGCCGAGTTGTTGGTCAGTGTCACGACATTGCCGGATGCCACGGCGCCGATCTCCGGAAGCGCGGTAGTGATGGCGCTTGCCACCGCCGCCGCGAATGCACTGGCTGTCATGGCCGCAGTCGCCGCATACGTCGCACCGCCGTAAATCGCCCCGCTGACCGCAAGACCGAACGCATCGTTGATCGCCGCCGAGGGGCTGAATGTCAGCGTAGCCGTGCCGCTCCGGTCCACGAAGGGATTGGACAACGTAACCGTGACGGTCGCGGCGGTTACCACCGGCTCGACGGCGGTTTTCGGCACCCATCGCGTGACATCCTTGGCGACGTTGCGATCGTAAATCGACACAATATTTGCTCCACCCGTTCCAACGGCTTGCCACGCCGCGACAGGAGGAAACCCTATGCCCACATTTATCGACGACAGGGTGCCAGTCACTGATCCTTGAACCAGTTGTTGCAACCCGCTAAACACCTGGCGCCATGTGGACATAGGGTCTTGACGCTACTCGCGCCCCTTCTTGCCGCTGTTAACCTTCGCATCGACGGCAGGAGGAACCGCTTTCTTGCCTTTTGCGCCTTTCTTGGACTTGACAGTCTTTTTTGCCATTACCCGTACTCCTATGCAGTTTGAGCGTTCATTCGCCGCACTTGCAGCGAATTTCCCACAATGCCCGCTTCGAGATGCCACGGGACTTCCACGATATACCGGGAACCGTTCAAGGTCTGGATGTAGTCCCCTTCCTCCGGTAAAAACCCCGGTATAGGAGGAATATAGCAGAAATAACCGGCGAAATCGGTCATTCCCTGCACGCGAGGCTTGAATTGCTCCGGTTTGATCGGTCTTGGCATCGGATTAAGGCCGATGGGCAGCAGGTCGCCCTGTACCCCAACCGCACCGAACACGCCCTGACCGTTGACTATGGTCAACGCCGAACCCGCATTGGCCCCCGACGCGAAGTATCCCGAGACATCGGTCGCGAAGGACGGACGGATGTAATACCCCAAGCGGTTGAGCTGCACCCCGAGAGAAGGCTTGGCAACGCCGTGATATGCAAGACAGACCCCCACGAACTCGTTGGTCGGGTAGTCCACCAGCGTCGCGCCAGTGCCGTAATACGGGTCGTTCTGAATCCACACGTCGCCCGTCAGGAGATAGTTGAGATTGCAGATCATCACGAAAAACACATCCCCCATATCCTCATGCGTCTCCATGGAGATACCGCCGCGCATGGTTTTGCGCAACAGGGAGAAATTCACATATTGCTCGGTAGACGCCTGGATGAACGCCCCGCTGATCGTCGATTGAAGCCGATAAACATTCCCCGGCTGACCGACGACATTAGCCGCCAATCCGCGCCCGTAGTCGATGATCCGCTGGATATTCGCGTACTGGTCCAGCACGGGGAAAGTGATCTGATTGGGCGGCGCGGCCATTACATGTATACCAAGGGGCCGGTGCCGCGGAAGTTGCCGCGTTTATGCGGGTTGAACGGGATGTCGATAAATTCCCCCATGCGCTGCGCCCACGTCTGGTACAGACTGAATCGCTCGGAAAGCTCCGTAGGACGGGCGTAGAACACATCGGCGCGCTTGATCGACAAATCCTGGCTCGCGCTGCCATAGGCGTTTTCCAGATAGTTCAGGATCGGCAAGTATCCGTAGATCGGATTGACCGTCCCCGGCTGGATATACGGCTCCAGAATGACGCCGTTCGAGGTAATGACCGCCGACATCAGCCCCGTAAACGCGATTGACAGGGTGAACGCGACAGGATTAGTGAACTCTATCTGAGGCACCGGAATGGCCGTCTGCGTGAACGGGCCAGTGCCAAACGGCGCAATCGCCACAAATCCGGCAGAAGTCAGCGTCGAATTTTGCGCGACGAGCGCGGCAAGCGCCGAACAGAACAGCAACCCGATATTGGCATTGAAGTATTGCTGCGCCGAAGCGTTCTGCTGCAGGAGCATCGCCTGCGTCACCGTGAGCACCACGGGAGTCGGAGAGGTCAAAGTGCCGCCGGAAAACGTCACAGTGAGCGTGTCGCCAACATTCGGAACCGGCCCTTGAAACGCAAGCGCCCCATACGCCTTGCCCGTCATGCGCGCTTCTTCGTTGGCGTCCAGATTGTTCATGCGCCATTCGAGCATGCCAAACGTCTGGAAGTAGCGGTAACCGACAGTAGTTGCGCCAGCGAGGCTTCCACCACTGGGGGAAGTGCGATAGAGACCGGCGGGCGGGTAGCGAAGATGCCGCCGAATGTCAGCTTTTTCGGCTAGAGACAACGGCATGGCGCGCCCCCGTTAACGCAAAAGAAATTTCTTATGGCAATGCGGGCACTCGGCCACTTCGGATGAATCCCCAACCGGCCGTATTGGGAGACGCGCGGTCAACAACTGCGTAATCATATACGGGCGGTCGATCACCTGGCCCGCCGTGAACGTCGTCATCGACCCGTTGACGCAGAACCGGAAATCCTTGGCGACAATATACTGACCGCTGGCAGAAGCCTTTTCAGCGGTCTTTTCCTTCGCTTGGGATCTAAAATTAGCCATTACCGGACCGGCTGCCCCTGAGTCACGAGGGCCGTCAACGTAGCGTAATCCACCGGGACCGGAACCCCGAACCAGTATGACCGGATCGTCGGACCCCGGCTGAACACGAAATTCTCCACCGGAGTCACCGGCCCGCTGCCGCCCGACATCTGGGTCCATGTCAGAACTTCCGTCGCACTCCCGCTCACGGAATCCGCCAGCGTGGAGAAGTTGCCTACACCCGACGCTTGGTTGATATAGAGCGAGTCATTAACGGAATCGAACTCAGCGGAGAAGCCGAACCTCTGCAAAGTGCTGTTTCCGTTGACCGCCGCCATGAGCGCATAACCAATGGAGGCCAGTGTGTCGGTGGCCAGCACCGTATAGGTAACGTCAACCGGCGCCTTGCCCATCACCGGATTGGTGATTTTGAGCGTAATAATGTCGCCGGTAGTGATCGTGCCGCTCAGCACCGCATGCCCCGAACTGGCGGTAAGCGGATTCTCCGATACCACGCCGGCCGGCGAAGTCAGCGTAATCACGCCCGAGGAAGCCACGGGCGCGTACAGGTTCGGAATCAGAGTCGGATTCTGATGGTTACCCTGCGGTTTCTGATAGGGAAATCCCATGTCGTATCACCTAAAACTTTGGATGATTGCTCTTGACCGGCGGATGGTTGTTCTCATCCTCGAACTTCGGCCTGTCGTCCAGCGAGTCGCGCATGGCATGCTGACTCATGCCGGGAATCTTGTCCCACCCGGGCACGAACCCGTCCGTGCTCATGCGCGCATAAGGCGCTTTCACCGTCCGCACGAGCGGGTCGAGGATCTTGATGGGGTTCCTGATTTTCCACTTGGCCATGCGCGTACCTGTCCGGGTTACATGTCGTCGCCGTCGCCCTGAGCGCCGTTGCCATCGTACTGGAACCCGGTGTCATGGGCACGGCCGCCCACGCCGTCCATCGCATTGGCAAAATGCCGGGCGTTACGCCGGCCGCCGCGAATGGTGTGGTCCATGTTCAACGGAATCTCAACCTCGCCCCTGCCCGGAACTTCCATGGATGGCTTGGCCGGGCGCAGTCTGCTGATCTTGATGCTCATTTGCGTCACTCCTTCAGTTTGACCGATTAGCCGGCGTGCTCAATCACAATCGCGCGCTTGAACAGGCTCGAACTGGCGGTCGGGATAATCGTATTGGTCGCGGTCGAGTCCGTCGGCACCGCGAAGTCGCCCACCCATGTCCACGACAGGGAGAGCTGTTCCATCAAGCGGTCAAGCGGCGGACGGATGATCTGGGCGACGTTGTTCACCAGCATGACCTCACCGATGGGCGACACGCCCTCGCGCGCAAGCCACATATCCAGTCCTTCGAAGTTGCCCTGGATGAGACCTTCCGCACCCATCACGATGGGACGGCGCACGGTGACCTGTGGTCCGTCGGCGCCGCTCGGGGTCTGGACGTATGCTTCCGTGGTGGGTATGAATGTCACACCCAACAGGTCGAACACATCGCCCGAACGCCACTCGTAGGACTTGCTGCTCGCGGCAAACATCACGTTGAACTGCTGATCGCTGAACAGGGCGCGGAGCGAGGCGTTATCCAGCACGCACGCGTAGTTGCCGTTGGAAAGCGCCGGCACGCCGTTATTGCGCAGCGCGGCCACCGCATCGAGGATCAGACCGATGGACAGCACATCGCTGCCAGTCAGCTCGGAAGTGGTGACTTTGTTGCTCGGCCGCAGAATTTGCGGAGCGTTGGAGGCGATTATGGCATCGCCATTGACCGGAGCCGTCGCGGCATTGAACGTCAGGGTGCCGGAAATGCCATCCGTCGAGCCGCTGCCGTTGGAACCGGGATACAGCGAGTTGTCCGTAGCATCGGCCGTCGCCGCCGTAACAGTGAGAATCTGATTGACGCCGGTCGCCGAAGTGGCGGTCTCCTGAACGGTCAGCGGATTAGCCGCGGAAACCGGCGTTACCACGCCGTTGACCAGAACCGTCTGAAACCCGCGAATGTCGTCCACATGGCAACTGGTCGTCGAGGAAGCCCCGAGGCTCGTGCGAACGTAAGTGTTGCCGCTGTTGTATGCCCCGAACAGCCGGAGTTTTGCCAGCCGTTCCAGCGTTTGCGCGCCTGCGACACCGTTGTTTCGGCTTGCGGCGATCACCTGGTCGGCAATGCCCGCCAATTCCTGCATCAGATACACGTCCTGGGTGTCAGCATATCGCTGCATGGTGAACGTGTACTGCTCGATGGAGTACGACTGCGGCGTCATGCTGTTGTCGAGATTCGCCTGAACCTGCGTGCCCGACAGCGGCGTGATATTGGGCGCCGTGCGGCCCTTACGCGATCTGGTCAGCGTCTCGCCAATCCGGGCGTTGATGGTCTGGGTAAGCGCCATTCTGCGGTACGCCAAAATGGAGTCGAGACCTTCCTCGAACTCCCGGTTCAGCATGTCGAGCTGGAGCGCAGCCTGCAATCCAGTGGGGAAGTTAGCAAATGCCATGGGTTAGACTCCAGTCGTTAGCGTACGGCGGTCAATTTGCCGACCTTCAGGCCACGAACAAACCTGGCTTTATACTCGGCGTATTCTTTTGGGTTCATCTTGCTCACATCCACCGCAGCAGCCGCCTCCGGAGAAGGAGCTGCATTCGGAGATCCTGTAGTGACCGGCGCCGCCGCTTTGTACCATTGCGGCTTGGCAGCCTTGTGCTCGGCGATGACAGTTTTGATATTGTCATATTCGCCGGTATCCTCGTTCAACTTGAGGTTTTTGGTCGGGATGAGATCCGCCATGTCAGGGTCCAGAATCCCCTCGGCCACCGCATAGGCCCGCACTTCGGAGCGAAGCAGTTTCTCTCGCGCGCGTCCTTCGGCCTGCTTGCGGCTTGCGACCTCTTTCTCGTACAGTTCCTTGAACTGTCCCTGCTCGACCATCTTGGCCTTTTCTGCATCGTCGATTTGCTTGGACAGTTTTTCGTTTTCCGCGCGCAGCTTTTTGAACTCCGCCATGCGCGCATCATATTCCTCCTTCGTCTCGCCGATCAGGTCTTTGAGCGTAGGAGCGGCAGCAGCGGCAACAGATGAAGCAGCGGCGGACTCGGGGGCACGGAAAGCCGGGGTTTTCGTTTCGTCGGGACCAACGGGAGGAAGTGTCGCGCCCGTCTGCGCGACAGGTTTGGTGTTCGCAGAATCTTCTGGCATGTAAGCATCCCCTAATGGAGCTGTGTTTTTCAGATAATAATATTTTTCAGGGGATTGTCAACACTTGTACTGTATAATCAGCAACTTAGGGAGAAGGATAAATTTTAGCGAGCAAATCGCCTTCGTTGACTGTCATGCCCAGCGACACAACCCATTCAATCTCACCTGCGGCGCAAGCGGTGATGGACGTAAACATCTTCATTATCTCGATCTCAGCGACTGCTTCATCAGCCGCCACGCGCGCGCCCTGCTCGACGTGAAACGCCGCGACGGTGCCAAAGCATGGAGAGAAAAGACCGTAGTGCGGACGGCCCATGTTATTGCCCCGATGCCGGATTTTTTTCGAGCAGAATCACCATATCGCCCAAAAACATGGACGCCCCATACAGCGCGCCAAATTTTTCTTTCGCAACACGCATCGCTTGTGCTTCATCATGCGCGATAACGATTTGCGTGACGCCTGTCGTGAGCGATATCTGATACGCCTTCAGCGGTGTGGGCATGACAAAAGTGGTTTCTTCCAAATATTCCGGGTTATTTTCAGGGATGTCGATCACACGAGCATCCGATCCGGCTCGCGCCAGTTCACCGTAACCGACGGCCAACCTTCCATGTACGCCTCTACCATCAGACCGCCCTCGCAGAATCCATCAAGCACGAATGACCCAGTGAAACTGCTTGGTTGCATCCAGATTATTCTCTGCTCGCCGGTACGCAACACGATTTGACCACAAGTGCCGGCCATCGCAATCATTATCGAATAGAACGAACAGTCGCGCCGCGAAAGACGAAAGACTCCGGAATCTTTCAACTGATAACATCGCATCAAAGTGCCCGGCGCGGCGGGCGTGAAAATATCGACGGGATGGAGCAAAGAACCTAACTGGTTCATGATCCCTGGATCAAAACAGGTTTCGCACCGTTTTGCGATTTCGACTTGTAGCGCAGCCATGAGACAGACACGAATACCGGCGTACCGGGTATTCCACCATCGGCTTTGATTGTCAGCCCGTGGATAAACCCCGCATCGACGGCCCAGAACCCCATGACCTGCGGCGTATTTCCAAATAACGGACGACCATTCGCGGTCCAGTACGGCTCGGCATAAGGATCTTTCAGTTTACCTTCGTCAGGGAAAAAACCGCGCTCGTCGCACACGCCATCGTAGACCATGAACATACCAGCGCCCACATGCGTGCACGCGAGAGAGCGAAGCGTGCCTTCACCGGCCTCCAATACGTAGATCCCCTTACGCTCGATGAAAAAACACTTCGATCCCATGGGAGGATCAGGAAGGATGATACGGTGTACGTCAACCATAAGACTTACTTACGCGGTCCACGGCCCGCGATGCGCCGCAGATTTTTAACTTCCTCGGACGCCATGCGCTTGGCTGCGTTCAATCGCTGCTTGTCGCTCTGGATGGCGCCCGCCGCGCGCAGCGTGTCCAGATCGTTTTTCGCCCGCCACTTCTTATCTTCGGCTGTAAGCCGCGGTGCTATATCTCTAGCCATGATTCATCTCCTTAGTCCAGCGTAGTTTGACGTTTGCCGACAGTGCGGGTGGGCAGCGTATGCCCCTGCGGTCCTGGCCGGCGCAAGTCGGTATTTTTCCCCTCGTTGTACTTATCCGCTTCCGGCGGAGCATCGCCCGGCGCCGGATCACCTTCGCCCTCCGCGTCCGCGTCCTCGACGATCGGCGTACTGCGCTTGTAGTCCTCCAGATCGAGCTGCACCCGAAGGTAGGACTTGGCAACGTCCGGTTCGATCAGCGCGTTCTGCGTAGCCATCGTCATCCCTTCGATCACAGTCATTTCGTCCTGCGGCGACGGTGCGTAGAGTCTCGGCCAGCGCAACCCGAATGTGCGCACCATGTCCTGCGTGATACCTTCCGGTGCCAATTTTTTAAGCACATACGCCGTTGCGATCTTGCGCAGCAGCGGGCCGAATCCCCCTTCACCGTACGCATTGCGCAGCTCATGCACGAGATCGTAGAAGCTGTCATCCATCAGCTCCATCGCCCGGCCCGACAGTGTTCCTCTGGCTTCCTCCGGATTTTTCCGCGAAACCGCGATGGACTCCAGCGCCAGCCGGCGGGCATACTCTACGTACTTCATCCCCGCGGTAGTGCCGTTGCCGACCATTTCAAGCAGCTTGGCGTCGCCCCCGCCGTAAGCACCCCCATCGGCATCCCGCGTCTGCGACTTGAGCTGGATGACCGTTACCGGCCCGCGCTGTATGCGGTTGTCGTCGTCCGTCACCAGATCGCCTATGATGACGAGCTGCGGCGCGGCGTTGTATCGCACACCCCGACCTAACTGCGACAAGGTGTAGTCTGTGTCGATAGCTATGGAAAGGGCTGGCTCCCAGGTGCATACCCCATCCGGCGCAGCCCCTCCCGACAGATTGACCATCCACACACCCGGCACGTACCCAAGCCCATGCGTAATAGTGCTGTCCTCATGCACCCTTGGTATCACCGCGTCGTCGGTCGGACCATCGAGCGGATCATAGCGCGACTCCGGAATGGGGATATACGTCAGTTCCGTCTCCGCCGTCCAGTCGCGTATAAACCAATAGTTGTCGCCCGGCGCGATCGCCTCGCCCAGACAATCCACAGTAAAACCCTTAGCCCGCAGCTCGCGGCCGCCGGTAGTGTACTGCACGCGCAGCCTCGACAGATCCCCGTCCGGCTTGAACTCGGGGTAGCAATACTTCGAGCGCCATACGTCGATGTGCAGCGCGTTGTCCACGATGCGAAACGTCACCCCCACCGAACCGACGGACCCCCATACGCTCGCCTGCAGCATCCGCTCGTAGAGCGCGGTGTGGGACACCAGGTCGCGCAGCCATTCCTCGCACGGCGCGGATTCATGCGTGACACGCGGAGCGTGACGCCCGGCGAACAGTTTGCGCGCCAACATCTTCGCCACCATGCTCGGCAGATTAGTCTGCGCGCTTGGACGCCGTTCTTCGATCGGGATGTACTTTTTGTTGTAATCGACTTCTTCGTAAAACGAATGCCGCAGATGGTCGTAAAGAGTGCCGTCCAATGCCCGGTCCAGAGAATCCAGCCGCACATATCGCTTCTGGTTTTTAGCCCATGTGGGGTAGTCTATGGATTCAACGATTTTCTTGAACACGCCGCCTCCGAAAAAAGGCGCCGCCTTGTGGCGGCGCTCAATGTTTCCACACGAGAGAAGGCGGCCCAGAGGGATGTGAAACCGCCGATGTGGTACACTTAGAGTAACTAATCACGGATTTCCATGCAAGCATGCCTCAAGCTGACACGCTGCGAACGGCCACCAGAGAGTCGCTTTCGGCGTTTGCCGCGGCACTCCATATCGACTATCGCCCGAACTGGCATCATCGCCTGATCGCCCGTGCCTTGGAGAGATGCGTCAGCGGCGATCAGGAATGGTCCCGCGTTTTAATCTCGCTGCCCCCGAGACACGGCAAAACCCTGATTACTTCCCAGATGTTCCCAGCGTGGTTTTTGGGCGGTCATCGGCACGAAAATTTTATCGTCGCCACTTATGGCGGTGAGTACGCGGATGACTTGGGAAGAAAGGCGCGCGGCGTTGTATCTGATCCGCTCTATGAGTCGATCTTCAACACGAAGCTGAATCCCGAATCGCAAGCGATCGCCCGATGGGAACTCACCAACGGAAGCGGGTTTTATGCGGTCAGCGTAGGAAGCGCCCTCACCGGGCGTGGCGCGAACTGCCTGATAATCGACGACGCTGTCAAAAACCGCGAGGAAGCGGACAGCGAAGGCGCGCGCACTCGGGTATGGGACTGGTTCCTTTCCACGGCGTATACCCGGCTCGAAAAAAACGGAAAGGTGGTCGTCATCGGAACGCGGTGGCACGAGGATGACCTCATCGGGCGCCTTCAAGCGTCGGGTCTTAACTGGCGCACTTTGTCGTTCCCCGCGATCGCAGAGCATGACGAGTACGACGAATTTCATCTCCTGAGCAATGGTCCCGACGCCGCGCTGCTGCGCCATGAAGGTGAAGCGCTCTGGCCTGAAAAGTACGACCTCGACCGGCTTCTGGACATCAAGCGGCAGGTGGGCACCTACGAGTGGGCGTCCCTCTACCAACAGCGCCCGGCGCCCCTGGAAGGCGCTCTGTTCAAGCGGGAGTATTGGCGCCGCTACGACCTCGATGCAATCAAAAGCGGCGAACGCAGCCCTCCGTGGACGGTCGTATACCAGGCATGGGACACCGCCGTCAGTGCGAAAAAAACGAGCGCCCGGTCGTGCTGCACGACATGGGGTCTCACGCCCAGCGGCATGATCTTCCTTCTGGATGTGTGGAAGGGAAAAGTCGAGTTCCCCGATCTCAAGCGGCAGGCTATCGCACTCGCCCGCCAGTGGTCCCCCCGGATGATATGGGTGGAAGAACAGCAGACCGGCGGACCTCTGATCGCGGAACTTAAACGCGATACCCGAATCCCCGTGAAGGGAGTGCGCCTGCGCGGCGACAAGGAAACCCGCGCCCGGATCGTCTCGGCAATCGCCGAATCCGGCAAGGTCGCCATCCCTGGGCGCGCCCCGTGGGTGGACAGCTATGTGGACGAACTTGCAATGTTCCCTTCGGGATTATACGCTGACCAGGTGGACAGTACGTCCCTTGGCCTGCGCATGCTGGTGAAACAGGAAAACCAGTACGCGCAACAGTATGACCGCTCGGTATCCAGCGGCCCGGAAGCCCCAGTGTCGATATTCGGGAGATAACGATGCGTACTAAAGTCGTCCGGCATAACCTGATGGCGAAGCCAAAGCGCCCGGCACGGCCTCATAGCGCACGGCCCACCGCCCCCTACAAGACACTTCCCCGGCCCAAGCGTCTCTCCCGGTGACCACTCCGCTCGAAGATCTGGACCGTCGCCAGCATGCGTTCCTCATGCGCTTCATGGCTACCGGGAATGCCTACCAGAGCGCGCTGGACGCCGGCTACACCGATATTGTCGCGGCACAGGCCGGTGACATCCTCCTGCGCAATGATCGCATCAAGAAGGCCCTGCGGCACCTGCGGGCCACGCACCGGGAATCCGTCCGCCAGCAGCTCCGCATCGCGTCCGCGCTCGCCGTGGGCACCCTGGTGGATCTCGTGTCGGACGTGGTTTGCCCGGCCGCCGTGCGGATTCAGGCAGCCAAGGAGATATTAGCATCCAGTGCCGTCGCCAACTCCGACGAGAAAGAAGATAATGGCGCGCTCGACCTGCCCCTCGACGCGCTACCCGACGACAAGGTAAAGAAAATTCTCATAGAAGGTCGTAAAAAGCGAAAGGAGGGAAAGTGATTGACCGACCCATTAGCAGACTGGACGAATACCGCGCCCGCCGGCGGTCGTTTGACTCGGAGTTTGTATTCGACGCCTACCAGGAGTGCGGATCGACGATTACCACTGATACCATCGAGCCAATCAAGCCAGCAGACTTGGCCGGTTTCCGGCGTGTGACCCGTCCGACCTTCTTGAGACGCGCCTTGTGCGACGATGTTCTGGCGTTACTCGGAATGCTCGCGGTACTTATTGCTGTCGTTGCGGTTACGATTTACTACTGGCCTTAGAATACCCACCGCGCGAAGAACTCGATACGCTCGAAATGAGGTACAAGGCCCTGTCCGCGTGACAGGGCCGTCCCCGCCCTGAAGCTGAAAGGTCCGATCGAAAAGAGATGGATGCTCAGCAATACGGCAACAACCCACCTTTTGCGCATTAGAAAACCTTCGCCACAGTCGAAATGGACAGGTCTCTTGGGGTCAAGACGTCAGACTTTGACGACGGCACCCGAAGCAACGGTACTCCAGCCTGCGAAAAGCAGTAAGCTACAAGCTCAGAGCAGAACCACGACTTGGTGGAGACCGGCCCCCGCAACCACGAAAGGCCCATGGCGGCGATTGCCTTCCAGTCATACGGAAGGCCGACTTGTGCTCTTGCAATCGTCTCGATCTGCGCAAGCTGCGATGGAGTCACCCGGACGCCGAATACCATAAACATGCCGTTCAGGTAGTTTGCCGGCCGGATCTGTACCCCGCCAGACGTTTGCGCACCAAGATACCCTGCAGGGTGAATGTCGGTTAGAGGCCAATGCAACTCCGCATGCGTGAACCGGGACCGTGAGTACCACGAAATGACCTTATCGTAGAATCCGGTCCCTTCCACGCAGCGGAAGTAGGCCACCGCCATTTTCTGCTGCTTTACGGCGGCAGGCATATTACGCCTTCGGAGTCGCAGACGCCGCGGTAAAGAGGGCGGCAAGCTGGGTCGCCAGACTCGTTACTGTGGTGTCCTGCACCGATACCTGCGCGGCCAGCAAGTCCACGTTGAGCTTGGTGATCTCCGGCGCCATGGCCAGAGCATTCCCCAGCGCGGTCGGATTCTGCGCCAGCCAGGTGAAGAACGCGGCCAAAGCAGGCCCAGCCGTCTGCATTTCCACGTTGCCGAGGTTCGATACCGCGGTCTTGAGGATGCTCACAACGGACGATGAAATGTTTACGGTGCTCATGGTTTCTCCTGTTGATTTACTTCCATTAACTTCACTTTTGGCTTTCCGCTTGAGTCCGAAAAAACGTGCCCAGGTGGAAAGCGCCGATGATACCGACGATTGCGCCAAGCCCATCCTGAATGTCTCCTACCAGGACTGTTGCGGGGGCTTTCCCGATGTAGACGAGCCAGCCGAGCGTTGCCAGCAGCACGAACGCCGCCAAGACGAGTACAGCGAGAAGATTCAGTTGCTTTGACATGATACCTCCTGCCAACCGATCATAACACGACTACGGTATAGGTTGCGCCTGTTTCAACGCATTGAACTTGCTCAACACATCCTCCACATACGCTTGATTATGAAAAGGTCCGTTTGTCGGCGCGTCCCGACTTCCCCAGTCGTTATACACCGCTACTCCTTTAGGGAATCCGTAATTAGACAGATTGGAGCTTAGAATCTGCGCGGCATAATCGACGTTAGTGGTAGGGTCAAACAGATCAGCACACGACGATGGCGGCCAATTGTTGATGTAGAATTTGTTGGTGCAAGTGGGCGTGCCAGGGTATCCGGAGCATAACACCTGCATCATTCCGATAGAGGGGTCGCTAAGATTCACCTGTGACGGATCAACACCGGATTCATGCCATGCGATCGCTTTCAGAAGTCGCCAGTCCAAACCGTATTTGGTTCCTACCGACTGGAATACGTTGTCGTAAGCGTTAGTTGGCATTTCCAAAGTCGTAATCCTCACTTGTCCGCCTTGTGGTCGATCTTTTCTTCTATCCGGTCCAGCTTGCCGAAGATTCGATCCCCAAGTTTTTCCATATCGCTTTTGAGGTCGTGCAAATCAGTGTGACGGGCGAAGTCTTTATGGACCTCTTTCGATAGGTCGGACACGTCCTTTGTGGTCCCTTTGTGCAAGTCCCAGAATATGTGCATTAGCCACCCCATCAGCATGTAGAGAAGGCCAGCCGCGATATCAAATGCTCTTTGCCAATTCACTTTCAGCCCCTTTCCGTTTCAAATTAGCGCAAAGCACAGGCCCGTCTTTTTCCCACTCAGTCGTCCGGATAAACCCCATCCGCCTTAACCTGCTTCCTACGTCGTTTACCCGGATCAACGTCATCGTCATCTGCTCACCGTAAATCCATGCCACCTTCAGGTCCGGATGCCAGCGGCAGCGGGTGATCATCGCTAGTTATGGCGCTGGGGTGAAGTCCAGATAGAACGTATCCCCCTTTTTGAACTTGCCGAACAGGGCCGGATTTGCGACGTAGATGGTTAGTTCAGCAGATGGAGACCACTTCGCGTACGAGTTGTCCTCGTCATCCCCATCATCTGAGAATTTGCCCGTGACCGCCGTGAAATAAAGTTCTTCCCCAAATACGTTGGAGTTGCCGTCTCGCTGTTCCTCTACCGCAGTTACTCTCATTTTCGCACGCATCGTAATCATTGCATTTTCCTCCTGTTAGAAAAACCTGCGCCATCTCCAGAGAAGGTACATCGCCATGGCGATGGCTCCGACCAACAACCCAGAAATCTGGCCGTATGCTCCCTGCATCGTCTTGAGCTGCGATTTCAGCATCGCCAAGCGGTCAAGCTCGCTATTGATCAGGTGCGTCACGACCCCGATCATGACAGCAGCCGCAATGCCAGAAATGACGTGTTTCAAAACGCAGCCTTATTTTACAACCAAGCTCCCGGGCACACCGGGAACGCCCAAAGGGTAGCAAGTCCCTCCCGTGCAGGCGAAGGTCACAGTGTTCGAGTAGCCGCCTTCGAGCGTACCGTTCAAGGCTGTGACAGCACAGGTGTATGTTCCGTCTGCCAGTGTAGTCGGCAGGCTCCAAGTTGTGGTCGAGACGTTCACCGGAGTATCGGCAGACAATGTGGTTGTGGTTCCGCAGTACACATTGTAAGTCGGCGTTATGGCTGTACCACCCATTGTCGCAGTGACTGCCGACCATGACAGTTCGCTGAGCGGCGTAGTTGGCGTTGCAAAGACCGAAAACGAGATCAGGGTAAGAACGACTGCCAGTAAAATGCGCTTCATGTTGCCTCCGTTAAAGACCGAACTGCGGCCAGGTTTGTGTATAGTCCGCACAGTAATAGAATCCTCCCGCGCTCGCAGCCGCAATGTCTGATTCCACGATAGACGTGGTAAGACTCGCATTATTATCCACCCACAATGAGATTGCCGGTGACTCCAAGCCGCTATTAAACGGCTGCATCTGTGATGGTGTTGTATCGTGATCCGCTTCCCACATGGTCCCGTTCAATCCGGCAAAATGCTGGTCTATTCCCAGTGCGGGATCTGACCATGCGTTGAGCATAATCAGCTTGGTCGGATAGTTCTCCCGGATGTCTCCGATAACATTCCCGAGTGCTCTGTTTAACTCCTGAAGCTGGGGTAGTGGCGCACCAGATGATCGGGGAGAAGATGAGCAGGAGCGTTTTCATTTCACTTCCTCCACTTTGCTTTCACCGTTGCCTGTTTACCGCATTGCACATCCGTCCACGGTCCCGTCCTCCGGTATCCAGCCGCCTGAAGGGCGTCCGATGCCCGGTAGCACTTCCGAACGGTAGTGGTGGTCTGCGATGTCTCCACCAAGAGTACCCGTGTGTCCGGATACCACGTCGCCCGCGATGGCACCATTTTACTGCGCGGTCAGGCCGGTGAGCGCGTCGGGCACCGTGACCGCGATAGTAAAAACTCCGCCAGAGGCCGTGATCGGAACCGGGTCTGTGTCCGTGCCGCCGGTTCCGTTCGCGTTAACAGCAGCGGCCGAACAGGTGTACGTTCCGTCTGCCGTGATCACTGACGACAGCGGAACCGTGCCCTGTTGACCGGGAGTAATGGCTGTTGCGGCTGTCGCGGAGTAAGTCAGCGATCCGCACGTGATCAGGATCGACGTCACGTCCGTATTGGTCGCCGGGTTCTGCCAGACCAGCTCCGTTACCGGCTTGTTGATCGTCGCGCCGAAGGCCAAGGTCGAAAACAGCATCAGAATCAGAAATAGCAATTTACGCATCGTTTAAGCTCCCTGTCGATTAACAAATGGCCGGTACAGCGGATCTCCCACCATGTACAAGTTGAACGCCGCCGTCGTATAGTTCGTGACGTTCGCCCAAGTGTAGGCAACTTCGCCAATCGAAGCGCCGTCCCACAAGTCCTGCAAGCCATATCCCTTGATTGCACCCGTCGTAAACGGCTCCGCGCACGCACCCAAGGCTACCGCTGCTCCGCACTTGATGGCATTTGAGCAGCGGGATTCTGAGAACGGATCATTACAGCTCATTGTCCAACCTGTAGGCAGTGCTGCCTGGATCGCGGCGTACTGCTGGCGCATCGTGCCCGATAGGGCAATCGTGGCGACGACAGTCCCGGCGGACTTGAGCAGAATGTCACTTCCACTTACACCCACAGTAGGGGTTGCGGCTGTAGAAATGAAGCTGAATCCATTTATTACAAATCCATTCGCATTGGTGTACTGAATAGGTGTCAATGCTACACAAGCCGTATCCGCCATCGCATTCGGAAGGGGCGCACCGAAGTCATAGTCCAGTCCCGCAATCGGATTTGGTGTGTATCCATAGGACTGTGAAAACATCACAATCGCGCCGGTTCGGTAGCCCATATCCGATTGCTGTTCGGGCTGTGTAGTGGCGTCATAATAGGCATCGCCACCCACAGTCCTAAAGAACACATTCGAGATCGGAATGTAAGTCCCTCCGATCTTGTTCGGCGTATTGGTCGTCGCTCCAGTCGGAAAAGCGTTCTGTGGAGGGTTCCCGATGAACAACCAGTTCACCGCCCCGTCAACCGTTATTGCGCCAGTTCTAGAGGTATTCCACGCGGGTTCTGTCGCTGCGGTGATCCCGCCATTGTAGGTAACGACCAGATGGTTGCCCGTAACTGTGCGCCACCAGATGCCAGTTCCAAGGTTTGCGCTTCTCGGTATGGTGTCAACCTCTACAGCAACCCCATTACAGTAAAGCTCCGCCGCTTTACCTATCCCTTCAAGTGCGGTAGGCAATGCAACCACCAAGGCACCAGATCCTGAGCCACTCGCTACAGCGATGACCATCCCAGCATCCTGATAGTTCGTCGCTTCGGCTGTCATACTGTCGTTGATGATTTTCTTAAGATAGTTCTCGACACTCGCACTGGGAATCCGCGTATCCCCGACGGCGACTGGTGAGACCTCCAACCGGAAATGCGGCATGTAGGTAGCCGTCTGGTAAGCCGCGACGTACCCCGACGGCGGCTTCAATCCGTATTGAGATGCGCCGCTGAACGCTCCTTCTACCGCCGGGAATGCCAGAGCCACCGTGCTCGCGTAATCACTCGAAAATGGAAGTGGTGAGACCGCTATATTAGCACTATATCGCGTAGCGACAGCAATGCTGTCGTACATCCACATTGAGGACAGGAACGCACCGAAGTTTACTAGCCCTCCGTTGATCGTCTGCGGGAACCAGTTGCACGTCACAACGGCGCGGATATCGGCAGACTGGATAATAGGCATCAAGACCGCAAGGATCGAGTTTGCATCCGCCGCCGTCATGTCATTGCCAGTCGGCGTCCATGCCAATGTGAGCGCGATGACATTGGCAGCGGGAATTGCTCGCTGCTGCTGGTAATACTGGGCAACGGCTTGTCCTACCGCATCCCCGGTACGATAGAGCACCAGAATATTTCCCGGTCCCATCTGCCGGGAGGCATTGATGGTGTCGAGTGCCTTTTTAAGGCTGCTCGACTGATAAGATGCCCGAGTCTGTCTCATGTGCGGCCCAGGAGTGAAGGCGGAAGATTCAACGGATTCGCCGCCATCCAAGCTACAATTCCCTCGATCTCCGCATTAGAGGGCAGAGTATTGAACAGCAGGACGAACGCCCCCGTAATAAATGCGGTATGCGTAAATATTTGGCTTGTGGGTGTCGCTACTGCGCTCGGAGTGGGCCACGGGCCTACGATTGATCCGGTAACTGTTGTCGTACCTACAGAAATGGCCGGAGGTATCGACGGTGCCGTAGGCAGCGCAAATGTCTCGCATGTGCCGCCTGCGACATTTACCGCCGTAGCAATGGCTAGATAGGGGCTACCCGTAATTGCAGAAAAATAAGCATAGTCGGCGGCATCTTTGGAGGCCGCCCCACTAGTATTTCCCTGAGTTGGGACACTGGTAATACCGTTGGAATCCCCATAAGAAAATGATAGGGAAGGGCCTAGAGAGCCGGTTGCAATCACCAGAATCGACTTGTTTCCGGGCGTGGCCCAAACTCCCGTTTGGGATGCTCCGGCAACGGGAGCTACTTGATAAAACCCATTACCGGATTTAACAAACCCAGACGTAACTCCAATCGTTACCCCTCCGATTGGATCAGTGATCGTTTGGCCGTTCGCCGATATTCCCGCTGCCGAGAAGGAGTGGAACAGACAGGGATAATTGGCCTGCGTCGGTGCCGGAAGGTTCGCCGGATTGATCCAGGATTTATTGATCGTCATGTTAATTGCCTCCGATGAATATGGGCAGACTTGCAATGGTCGGCAACACGTCGCAGCGTGTGATCGGAGCGTCCTCCTTGATTGAAAGTGGAATTCCCATCAAAATCGGGTAGTACTGCACATCGACCGATTCATCACCTGCTTGAGACAGCCACGAGGCAGCCGTTGCATCGTTCGGAGCATTCACAACTGCATATCCGAGCAGAGAACCTACCGGGTACGTCACACTTGTCGCGGGGAGCGCCGAAATCAGCAACGACGTTGGCTGCGCTCCTGCCGGCCATTGGGCTGAATTCGTAGTGCTGGAATACACAGTCGCCGTTGCCGGGAGTAGCCGGTTATGCGACAGACCCAATGGCCCGTCGGCTATGATCAGTTGACCATTTACTACTTGCTCACTTCTAAAAGGGCCGGCCATCAGGAAATCCCTCCCACGGTGGAAGCATTAGGAGTTCCCGCCACGACGAGCAGGAGGACGAGAAGTAGAAGGCGTTTCATCACATCACCCCCGCTTTCGTGTTCGCTCCAGAGCCGCTCATCACGATCTCGATGAACTTCATGCTCCCGGGGATGGGGGAGGAATTTTCATAAGGAGGCATCATTGACAGATCTCCCTAAAGCCAGGGGACAGGATGGTGAGCGGTAGCAGGCATTTCATCAGCGGATACCCCATTGCGTATCAGGACCAATGAGCCAAGGGATCGGCCACCGGCTAATCCACGTACTCAAGGACGCCAGCGACGGTGGTTGCGGTGGCGCGGATGGCCGTTACTTTGCCGGGGAGCGAGTTGCTGGTATTCGCGGTCACGCTGTCGTTGGGCCAGTTGAACCAGTTGGCTGAACCCTCGGCCACTTGCGATGGGGGGGACGTGGAATACTGCACCAGCAACGAGCCGCCGCTGCCGGGAATCGCCGTGACTGTGGGCACCTGGGGCGACCAGACCTCGTATCCGGAGTGACCTTGAAACGTAATGGGTTCGGATGTCGTGCCCGCGGCGACGGGGATGGAGAGGTTCATAGTGGCGTTCCTGGTGGCCTGCTCAGAGCATAACCGATTGCGAAGGAAAAGCAATCGCTGCGGTTGGTGATTATACAGTTGACGAAAAGTTGCAGAGATAGTGAAAGACGGACTACGCCTGGCAGCTTTTACGCAGTCTAAATAAGCCCCCTCTAATATACTAATATACTGATACTCTAACGATGCGC
>JAEHJW020006325.1_pt1 | contig 40086 bp, 56 predicted proteins | sample 9271431 | NCBI WGS metagenome assembly JAEHJW02 | reverse complement strand
GCGTTCGACCTCGACCAGCCCGCATAGCCGCGTTCCGGGGCGATTGCCTTGCGACATTCGACCCGTGTAATAATGACGGACTTTGCCGAAGGCCAACGGCCTGAGGCGTTGGAGACGTGACCGAGAGGCCGAAGGTGCTCCCCTGCTAAGGGAGTATGTGCCAAAAGCGCATCGAGGGTTCGAATCCCTCCGTCTCCGCCAGTTACAGTTTCTATACGTTCCACAAAGCCCCGCGATGTTCCGTCGCCGGGGCTTTTTCTCTCTGTGGAGCGTGCATAATCTCCCCGCGTTGTTCCTCGACGTTCCACGACAACCCATTGCCGATCGTGGTATCGGTCGAGGTATCGGGGAGGCGATACCATGACACTGACCGCGAAGGCGGTGGAAGCGGCCCGGCCGGGCGATCGGGCGTACAAGCTGGCGGACGCCGGCGGGTTGTATCTGTACGTCGCGCCCACCGGGCTCAAGAGCTGGCGGGCCAACTACGTGCAGGACGGCCGGCAGCGCACGCGCACTTATGGCCGGTTCCCCGAGGTCTCGCTGGCGCAGGCCCGCGCCGCGCACGCCTCGGCGAAGGTGCAGCGCGCCGAGGCGCCCGATGCAGCGACGGCGCGAAAGGTGCCGACGTTCGAGGCCGTGGCGCGGGAGTGGCTGCGCATCAAGTTGCCGGGTCTGAGCAACGGCAAGCACCAGGGGCAGGTCGTCGGCACGCTCGAGCGGTTCGTCTTTCCGGCGATCGGCGCGCTGCCGGTCGACCAGATCCCGCGCACGCGGCTGGTCGAGGTCGTGCAGGCAGTGCAGCGCGGCGCGGGTGCGGCCGGCGCGCAGCGCATCGAGACGGCGCACCGGGTGGCCGGGCGCGTTGCAGCGGTGATGGGGTACGCGCAGGACGCCGGCTACATCGAGCACCACGGCGCGGCCGGCCTAGTGCGGGTGCTGCAGCCGCGCAAGGTGCAGAAGCCGATGGCCTCTATTCCCGCCGACGAAACCGGCGCGCTGCTCCGGGCGATCGACGGTTACGACGAGCCGGTCACGCGCCTGGGCCTGCGACTGCTCGCGCTGACGTTCGTGCGGGTGGGCGAGCTGCGCGGCATGCGCTGGGATGAACTGCGGGAAGACGGCGCGATCTGGGTCGTGCCCGAAGCGCGCATGAAAGTGGGCTTACCGCACGTCGTGCCGCTGGCACCGCAGGCGCAGGCGGTGCTGGCCGAACTGCGCCCGCTCACCGGCGAGGCCGAACTGGTGCTCGACTCGCCGCTGCGGCCGGGCCATGCGCTGAGCGAAAACACGTTCCTCTTTGCGCTGTACCGCCTGGGCTACCGAGGCCGGATGACGGCGCACGGCTTCCGGGCGCTGGCCAGCACGGTGCTGAACGAGCGCAGCGGGTTCGCGCACGACGTCATCGAGCGGCAGCTGGCGCACAAGGAGACGGACGCGGTGCGGGCGGCGTACAACCGGGCGCAGTATCTGCCGCAGCGTCGGGCGTTGATGGCGTGGTGGGCGGACTGGTTGGGGCAACAGCACGCCGCAGCTCGTCCACCCGCCAGCGCGTGACCCGGCCGATGCGCACCGGCTGCGGCAGCGTGCCGGCGTTGACCGCGCGCCAGAAGGTCGTGCGGCCGATCGACAGCATTTCGGCGGCGGCCTTGTCGGTAATCAGCAGTTTTTCGGTCATGGCTTTTTCCCGTGGCACACCTGTTTTCCATCTGACGCCATGCGCGGCACCGTGGGCCAAAATAGGCCCAGATACTCGCAGCCGGTCCCGTAGTCGACGAAAAGGGACATCCCGCTGCGACCGTTCTGGGGGTCCGTGTCGTCGTGAGGCGTGAAGTTGTCGAGAATCTGAAAGACAACACCGATCAAAGCAACCCAGAAAACAACAGGGAGCAGGCGTTTCATTTCTCGGCCCCGACGTTCGCCAGTGCGGCGCGGCACATCGGGAGCACGTCGTCGGTCAACTCCTTGTCTCCGGAGCAAACTCCAACATAGGACGACAGCTTCCGCTTGGCGCGCTGGAGTGCCTCAGCAAGCAGCGCATTTTCCTCGCGCAGCTGGGCGCACTCGCGGTCCAGTTGATTGAGCATCGAGACTTCCTCGCTCGTCGCATCAGCTTCCATGTCTGCTCTCCTTCATGGCCTCTTCGGGGGCGCTTTCGGAGTGAAAGCGGGGGGTTCCGGTTGATGTCCGCAAATCCATCGCGGTGCGGGGCGCGGATCGTCCGCGAGGGCCGTGCGCTCCCCGTGGTGCCACAGGAATGCGCAGAAGGCCGCGACATCCCGCGGGTCGCCCTTGCGGACGTGCTCGACCAGAGCGGCCCGGCATTCGTCCATCCATTCCGGCTGCGCCCACCCGTCGCTATAGCCGTATTTCTGCTCTGCCGCGTGCAGCTTGTACGCCAGCGCCGAGGCGAAGCGCAGCACTAGGTCGGCAGTGCGCGGGTGCAGCCCGGAGGGGATGTCGACCGCCGGCGCCGTTCCCGGCGCCCGCCGCAGCTCCGCGTTCTGCTCGGCGATGGTGTCGAGCTGCCGGCGCAGGTAGTCGGCGCGGCGGGTTTCGCGCTGCAGGTCGGTGCGGGCGGCGTCGCGCTCGCGCAGGTAGCGCACGGCCTGATTGCTGGCGGTGACGGCGGCGTCGGCCGCGTCCTGCAGTTCCTTGCGCATGCGCTCGATGTCGGCGGCGCTGATCGAACCGGCTTTCGGGTCGCGGGCGCGGCGCCAGGGGTTGAGGCCGAGGCGGTCGCGCAGAGTGCAGACATCCTCGAACGGGCGCCGGAACCAGTTGACCGCGAGCGCGTCGCCATACCGGGCGGTCAGCGCCGCCGCGGTGTGGTCGTGCGCCATCCAGCGCGCATCGAGGTCGACCAGGCCGCGCAGGTGCTCGATCTGGCGGCGCGGGCCCCAGTAGCGCGATTCGCGCCAGGCGCGCAGGCGGCGCAGGGCGCGGGCGATGGGGTGGGTCATGGGGCGGTCCTCAAGCTGTGGCTGAATGCTGTCTGTCCGCAACGGGAGCACGTTGTGCTCCACACGGCGCCGTCATCCGACTCATAGGGCTCGCCATCCCACTGATGCTCGCACGGGCCACCGCTCGCGCACGCGCAGTAGCACGCATTGGGGTTGAACGATGTCCACATCGTGTCGGGATCGACGCCAAGTTCGTCTGCCAGCTTCTGCAGGCGCTGGCGCACATCGAAATTGCGTCTGGCCCGCAGGGCCTCGAAATCAGGTTCGGTCATGGGGCAAGATCCAGTTCGTGGTCGACGGCGATGCCGACGCGGTGGGCGACGTGCAGCTCGAGGTGCGCGCCGTCCGATGCATGCCAGCCGGGCAGCAGGGCGATGCGGTTGCAGGTGAGCATGGCGCGCAGGTCGACGCGCAGGCACTGCTTCCACGGCGTGCCCGGGTCGGGGTTGAGTTCCGCCGGGTTGACGACGGCGTGCCCCTGGGCGCGCAGCGTGCGGGCGGCGGCGTGGAAGGCGGGGAAATTGCACTCCGGCAGGCCGGTCATCGGCCCGCTGAGATAGATGCGCTCGCGCCCGTCGGCCGGCGCCTCGGCAGCGAGCAGTGCCGCAGCGAGCCGGCGCACTTCGGGGCTGACGGCGTGGCCGAGGTCGTCGGGGGAGACGAGGCGGCGCAGGAAATGGAGGGCGGGGTTGGTCATGGCGTCGTGCCGCCGCGAGCCGATGCACTGGCCCGCGGCGATGGGGTCAGCGGCTGTTGCTGTAGTTGCCGGAACTCGCGCCGACGTACACCGGGCACGCGGTGCCGACCTCGGTGCGCACCAGGGCTTCGATGTCGTTGGCGATGCGCGCCTCTTGCGCGTCCCAGCCGACCATGCGCAGGGTGAACTGCGGTTCCTTGGATTCGAGGCGCAAGCCGAGACGCGCAGTCACGGTGTATTCCGGCAGGTCGCGGTAAATGCGGCCGTAGAACAGCAGATTGGCGGGCAGCGCCTGGTCGGCGCCTCGCGCCTCGATTTCCTCGAGCGCCGAGCGGCTGGCGCGCAGATCGTCCTGCTGGTGGGTGGATTCTGCGCGGGCGGCGATGGTGACGCGGCGCACGGCGGAAATCGCTGTGACCGGCGTGATCGCGCCGCCGAGTGCATCCTGCGCGAAGACGAACGGCGTCGGCAGCCAATCCTCGAGGAATTCGATCATTTCGCGCTGGCTGCGTGCGCCCTTCGTGGCGTTGGCGAAGGCGGCGAACTCGGGTTCGTGGCGCAGCTCGACGATCGCCCGGTTATCGCCCCAGGCGGGGTTGGCGATGTCGCCGTGGTTGAGCACGGCGACGACCTTGCCCATGTCGGGGTCGATGAACACGGCCGACATGCCGTCGGCCTTGGCCTTGACGTAGGCGAGAAAGTCGCCGAGGCGCCGCGTGGTGAAGGTGCGGCGGAAGCGCACGGGCGCGGACAGCAGGTGCTCGGTACTTTCCAGTTTGTAGGTGCTGGGGATCAGCGCGCTATCGCTGGGCAGTTCGGCATTGGCGGCGGCGGCGACGCCGGCGTCGATCAGGGCCTGAATGGCGGTTGCATCCATGGGGTGGGCTTTCTTCGGTAGGGGTTGCGGGTGGGCCGTGGTGCGCGGGTCAGGCGCTGGCGTCTTCGGCGCGGCCGGCGGCCGTCTTGAACAGGTCGTCCTGCTTGAACGGCAGCAAGGTCAGCGCGCCGTCGCCGGCGACGTACATGGGCGTTTCAGTCGTGTCGTCTTCGCTGCTCTTGCCGCGCCGGGTGGGCCGGCTGTAAGACAGCTTGTGCGCGACCATGACCTGGTTGCCGGATTCGGACATGCGGGCGATGTCGAGCTCGACGATGACCTTGCCTTTCTTGGCCTTGCCGTCCTGGCTAACGACGGCGAGGGCGGTGTCGGCCAGGGCGCGCGACAGCTTGCGCGCGAACACGCCGGCGTCGAGGTCCGGCAGGGTGTCGAGCGCGTCGTAGGGTTTGCTCACGATGGGATCCTTTGGGCCGGGGGTTCAGTCGTCGAGCGCATCGCCGGCCGCGAGGCGCTTGAAGTCGGTACGGGGCGCCGCGCGGCGCAGGGTGCGCTGCAGGGTCGGGTCGGTGCGGCGCTGCTCGGCGTAGTAGGCGAGCAGCACGGCCTGCCGGACCGGGCCGGGGCGGCGGATGGCGCTCACGGCGTTGCGCAGCCGCAGCTTGCAGCGCGCGAAATCGAGCAGCACGCGGTCGGGCAGGTCGGGCAGGGGCATGATGGTCAGGCGCCGCGGCTGGCGTGCAGGGTGATGGGGGCGCCGGGCGCCGTGCGCTGGTCGCCGACGCGGCTGGGGTGGCGCAGGTAGTCGTCGGCACCGGCGCGGCGCACGGGCGCCGGGGTGGGCGGCAGCGGGATCCACGCGCACTTCCAGGCGTCCATGCCGTGGACGAGGTTGTCGCGGGCGTGTTGCTTGGCTCGGGCGGCTTCGCGGTGGGCGGTTTTCATGCGGCTCCTTTCTTGGCGTGGGCGTTGTCGGCGTAGCGGTTGATGGAAAACGCGCCGTCGGGCTCGGACACGATCGACACGTTGTGCGTCGGGTGGGCGCGGCGCCAGCGGGTGACGGCCTCGCTCGCGGTGGAGCGGTAGGCGTCGGGCAGCACGATGCTGACGCCGGGGCGCAGGCGGCCGATCAGTTCGGTCATTTGCCCGAGCAGCGTGCGGCCGTCGTGCATGGCGTTGTGCCCGAATTTGGGGTGGCTGACGCCGATGCGCAGGGGGATGGCGTCGAGGTCATCGAGCAGCGGCGCGGGGGCGCTGCGGCGGCGCTGGCCGGACAGGGCGCGGCGCTCGGCGCGGGCGACTTCGGCGTCGGCGTAGTCCGCGCGCCATTGCGACCAGCGCGGGCCGGTGCGGACGATGGTGCGGCCGTCGGCGTCCTGCGCGGTTTGCAGGATGCCGGCATTGAGCGCGATGGCGAGGCAGCCGCGCACATGGTTGGCATTGGCGACGTCGAACTTGTGCGCGATGTCGCGGTAGCTCAGTTCCTCGTCGGCGTGAGTGCCGAACCAAGCGAGCACGCGGTGCGTGAGGCTGCCGGGCTCGGGGGAGTAGATGCGTTTGTCGGCGGGCATGGTCAGATCCAGTGCAGGGCGATGGCGAGCAGCACCGCCGGCAGGGCGACGGCGCTGAACAGGGCGACGAGGCGGTCGGCGCGGCGGCCGGTTGGCAGCGTGCCGAGCCGCCGGGCGAGCAGCGCGCGCTGCAGCCGCGCGGCATCCGCGCCGGGCTCGGGGCGCAGCGCGGCGTAGCTGGTGGGCGTGCGCTGCTCGAAATGGTCGGGCGCGTAGCGGCTGCCGATGGCGGTGCGGGCGGCGTTGGCGCTGGGCAGCGCGCCGCGGGCTTGGCCCAGGCTGACCCAGGCGTCGAACTCGGTGCGGGGGGTCATGGCTTCGGCTCCCATATTGCGGCGGCGATGGCGGCGCGGCGCTTGGCGCCGACCAGGATTTCGTAATCCCATTCCGGGTCGAGCGCGCCGGCGGCCTCGCGGTCGCGCCATTCCTGCTCGGCGATCAGGGCCTCGAGCAGATCCGGCGCGGCAGCGATCAGGCGTCGATTGGCGTCCTGTTCGGCAAGGACATCAACGGTCTCCGCAGCGACGAACCCATAGCAGTCCCCGTCTTCGAGGATCACGGCGACAGAGTGATCGTCTGGGCGCGGATCGACCGGAGCGAGGGAGTTATCCGTCCAGCGCCACGGCCCCGGCGTGTGTTTCGTGGTCATGCCGCACCCCCGAACAGCGCATTGCCGACGAGCAGCAGGACGAACCCGCACCACGCGCCCCACAGCAGCGCGCCGGTCAGGCCGGCGGGCGGGTCGGGCGGTTGGTCGTAATCGAGATAGCCGGCCTCGCGGTCCGGCGCGGCGACGCGCGCTTCACGGCGCTCGCGGGCGAGCGCGGCGCAGTGAGGGCAATCGCTGTCAAGGGGTACGGTGTGTTCGCACCATGGCATGGAGGGTTTCACGGCAATCTCCTCAGAAGCGGTAGGTGAGCATCGCGACGTGCGCCGAGACGTCACCGGTCAGGCCGAGCAGAAACGCGCGACTGCGCAGCTGCAGGGCATGCGGACTGCCGAGTTGGTACCAGGTGCCATCGCCGTTGGTCTGGGCCCGCGCGACCCCGGCGCCCACTTCGATCTGCGCACCGTGCGCGCTGTCGAGCGCGCACAAGGAGAGCGCCGCCGCGCCGAGCAGCACGGTCGCCCTTTGGATCCATGGATGAGCCATCCCCCGCCTCCTACAAAGTTAGCAACGCTGTAGGAGCACTTTAGCAATGCGGAACTAAGTAGTCAAGCGCCGCTAAAGTTGGCGATGAAAAAAAACGCTCAGGGGTGAGAGCCGGCGCGAGGAATGCTGGCGAGCGCCGAGGCCCGCGCGATCGCACGCAGAACGTCCGCCGGCAGGGGATGTCCTGCGGCGTCGACGACGTCGGTGGCGCGCGCAAATACGCAGTAGGGATAGCTTTTCATGCCGCCGCCGACGGACGGCGGCATAGCGGTTGCGTCCATTCGCACGCACGTGAATGCGTATGGCCCGTCGATTTCCAGCAGCCCGACCGCTGTCGGAGCGGGTGCCAGGTTGGGTATGCAGCCTCCGCGCCGCATGTCGTTCGAGAACGCGCGGGCGGTCTCGGAGCCGGGGGGAAGCGCGACGGAGCCCATCTTGTTCGCCTCTTGCACGTATCCGACCTCGGAGCAGGTCCACGCCATGGGCGATAGATAAGGGACTGGCAGAGAAGCCGCATTCGCCGCAGCTGCGAAGGCGACCGCAAACGAGGCTAGGAGAATTAATCGCGTTTGCATGTTCGTCTGTTTACAAAGTCCTGGAATTCAAAGACCGTTGCCGACTTTTTTCCCGGAATCTGGGCGTATTTCCGGGCCTCCGATCGCCCGTGCCTTGGCGATCAAATATTCAAGCTCGGCATCGCCCAGCCGCGCGGCGGCGTCTGCGAGCTCCGCACGTTTCTTCTCGCGCGGTCCGACGAAATAGGAACCGGCCGCATCGGAGACTGCCATCGGCGGGAGGTCCGGCAAGGGGGAGCCCCGCAGCGCGGAGGCAGCGGCGCGCACAGCCGCCGCCCACGAGGGACTAATGTCGTCAAGGGTGCACGCGAGTGCGCGTGCATAGATGACCGCCATTTTCAGGCTGATCGGGCGATTCCCGGTCAGATGCTGGCTGATCAGCGATTCGGAAAGACCCACACTGGCGTAGTCCCGCGCGAGTTGGGCGCGCAGGCCGCGCTTGCCCTCGAATCGCTGCTTGAGGAGGTGGCCTTCGCCGCTGCCTGGTTCGGATTCTTTCATTTGTAGCGATGCTATTTATTAGCCGCTTTAGCTGGGCTTGCTTTACAACTTCAGCGCAGCTATAGTTTGAGCATGACCCAAGTACAGACCGCCGTGGAACGCGCAGTCAGACTGGCCGACGGCCAGGTTCGGCTCGCCGAGATCGCCGGCGTTTCGGCGCCGTTCGTGTGGCAGTGGCTCAAGGGGATGCGGCCGGTTCCTCCCATCGCTGCGGTGCGGATCGAGCGGAGGTTGGCCGTCTCGCGCCGCGACCTGCGTCCCGCTGACTGGGGCGACATCTGGCCTGAGCTGATCGATGACGCGCACCCCTGGGCGCCGGCCGCGACCGAACGCACCGAACAACGAGCGGCCTAGACCATGCGGCCGCACCCCATTTCCGCCACCGCGCCGGCCGTGTCCGGTGCCCGCGAGACGCGCGCCGTCTTTCTCCTTTTCAGCGGCGCGGACGTCGGTTCCTCCCCCAGCGTCAAGCGTGGAGCGGGCGGCGGTTCTTTCTTCCAGGGCTTCCATGGGGTGAAGCCTATTTTTTTTGTCCGAAACGGTCTGTACGTGGCTGTCCGTGAATCGCGGACACGCACGGACGGGGAGCATTGACGATGGACGAGTTGGAACTGTTCGACAACATGGACGAAGCGCTGAGCGGCGTGGTGCTGGCGCTGGGCGGCGCCAAGAAGGTCGGCCATCTGTTGCGGCCCGACCTGCCGATCGACCAAGCGGCGACCTACGTGCGCGACCGGCTCAACGCCGACCGGCGCGAACTGTTTTCGCCGCAGCAGGTCGTGTTCCTGTTCAAGCAGGCGCGCGAGGCCGGCTATCACGCCGGCATGCGCTGGTTCGCGGGAGAGTGTGGCTACACCGGCACGCGCCCCGCGGAGCGCGACGAACAGAAGGCCGATCTGCAGCGCCAGTTCATCGCCGCCATCGGCGCGGCCGAACGGCTGGGCAAGCGGCTCGAAAAAATGGGAGGCATGTGATGGCCCGTCCGCGTGGGGAAGTGCGTCTTGCGCTCAAGCTTGCGGCGGCCGAGGAGCCAGGGACCGCGCGGGATCTGGCCGCGCGCGCCCAGGTCGGGTTTGCCGCGGCCCGGTTCACGATCCGCAACATGGTGGCGTCCGGTGAACTGGCGCCCGTCAGGCGCCTGGAGGTGCCTTGGCGCTGCGCGCCGATCCGGGTGTACGCGGTTGCGCAGCCACGCACGGAGGCGCCCCCGGCCGACTGCGGAGAGGCCCTCCAGCGGGTGATATCGGCCGCGTGGCGCTGAACGTCAAAACCAGAACAAGTTCGAGGGACGGCATGGCGGTTCAGGAATGCGGCGGCGCCGCAGCGGCAGCGCTCCCTCTGCGCAGACGGGGGATGCATGGCTGACCGGGGGAGTTTCGAGCGGATCGACTTTCGCGCGCTGAACGAGGCGCTGCTGGCCCGCGCGCACCTGCTTGTGCCCGATTGGCTGCCGGGCGGCGTGAAGCGGGGAAAGGAATGGGTGTGCGGCGACCTGACCGGCGGTGCCGGCGGCAGCTGCTCGGTGAACATGGAGTCGGGCGTCTGGAAGGACTTCCAGTCTGGCGACGCGGGCGGCGACCTGGTCAGCCTGTACGCGGCGATCTTCTGCAACGGCCGCCAGGGCGACGCCGGGCGCGAGCTGGCCGAGCGCTTCGGGCTGGCCGGCGTGGCGCGGCCCTCGGATCCGGCGCCAAAACCGGAAGCGCCACCGGAGAAGCGCCGCAGCATGTGGCGCCCGATCGTGCCGGTGCCCGACACGGCGCCGGCGGCGACGTTCACGCATTTTCACCACGGCGAGGCGTCGGCGGTGTGGGAATACCGCACGCCGGACGGCGCCCAGCGCCTCGGCTACGTCTGCCGGTTCGACCGGCCGGACGGCGGCAAGGAGATCATGCCGCTGACCTGGTGCGTGGACGAAAGCGACGCGCGCGGCACCTGCAAATGGCACTGGAAGCAGTTCGACGAGCCGCGCCCGCTGTACGTGGCGGGGGGCGCCCTGCGCGGGCTGCCCGTGGTGCCGGTGGAGGGCGAGAAGTGCGCCGACGCCGCGCACGCGCTGCTCGGCGCGGAGTTCGATTTCGTGTCGTGGCCCGGCGGCTGCCAGGCCGCGCACAAGGCCGACTGGTCGTGGCTGGCCGGGGCGGACGTGACCGGCTGGGCCGATGCCGACCTCAAGCGTGAGGCGCTGAGCAAGGCCGAAAAAGAGCAGGGCGTCGATCCGTCGACCAAGCCGTTCAAGCCGCTGGCCAAGCAGCCCGGATATGCGGCGATGGCCGGCATTCTGGCGACGCTGCGGGCCGATCACGGCTGTACGGTGCGGATGGTGCCGCTGCCCAGCCCCGACCAGCAGGCCGAGCCGGATGGCTGGGATGTGGCCGACGCCATCGCCGCCGGCGCGACCGCCGACGACGTGCGGGCGCGGATTGTCGCCGCGCGGCCCTTCGTGGTCGACGACGGCGCGCTGGCGGCCGGCGTGGGCCGGGGCAATCCACGCGCGTCGACCCCTGCAGAAGCTGGCGCGGGCGAGCGGGCCGGCGAGCGCGCCTGGCGCGGCCACCTGCTGCTCACGGCGCAGGGCGCCATCAAGCCGGTGCGCGAGAACCTGGTGCTCGCCCTCGACGGCCTGCCCGGCAGAGGTATCGCGCCGGCGCCGGGCTGCGGCGGCGTGATCGGGTTCAACGCCTTCACCAACGACGTCATGCTGTTGCGTGACGCGCCGTGGGGCTCGCCGGCCGGCGTGTGGAGCGAGGTCGACGAGCTCAAGATGGGCGAATACCTCGTGCGCGACCACTGGCTGCCGAGCTGCAGCCGCGGCACGCTCGAGGAAGCGGTGCGCATCGTGGCGCACAACCATCGGTTCCACCCGGTGCGGGCCTACCTCGACGGCCTGCGCTGGGATGGCCAGCGCCGCCTCGAAACGTGGCTGCAGCGCGCGTGTCTCGTCGAGGACGAATGGGACATGCGCGACCCGCTGCAGCGCTACCTCGCCCGGGTGGGCACCTGGTTCCTGCAGGCGATGTGCGCGCGCATTGTGCATCCGGGGTGCAAGTTCGACTACATGCTGATCCTCGAAGGCGAGCAGGGCATGCGCAAGTCCAGCCTGTTCGCGGCGCTGGGCGGCGCGTACTTCGCCGACACCGGCCTGGTGCTGGGCGACAAGGACAGTTACCAGAACCTGCAGGGCAAGTGGATCTACGAGTTCGCCGAGCTCGACTCGCTCGGCAAGGCCGACGTGACGAAGGTCAAGAGTTTCGTGGCCAGCAGCGTCGACCGCTTTCGCGCCTCGTTCGACCGCCGGGCCTGCGACTACCCGCGCCAGTGCGTGTTTGGCGGCACCACCAACGAGGATCACTACCTGACCGACCCGACCGGCAATCGCCGATTCTGGCCGGTGCGCATCTCGCGGCAGATCGACATCGAGTGGGTGCTGAGCGTGCGCGACCAGCTGTTCGCCGAGGCCATGGAGCGCGTGCGCGCCGGCAAGCGCATGCACCCGACCCTCGAGGAAGAACGCGAGCTGTTCGCGCCCCAGCAGCAGCACCGCCAGGTGGAGAACGCCATCGAGTCGGCCGCGTCGCGCTGGCTGTACGACAACGCCGAGGGCCAGATCGTCGACGAGATCAGCATCGTCGAACTGCTCGGCAAGCTCGGCATCGGCATCGATCGCCTCGGCCCGGGTCGCTACCACGAGAAGCAAGCCGTCGCCGCGCTGCGTCGCATGGGCTGGACCGAAGCCCGCAGCAGCCGCCCCGGCCGTCCCCGCGTCTACCGCCGCCCCCGAGACGGCGTCGCGCAGCCTGATGTCAATGGAGCGGGCCAATGCCCGGTTTGAGATGAAAGAACGCCCGATTTTGTTCAGCGCGAAGATGGTCCGTGCGATCCTCGACGGCCGAAAGACGCAGACGCGGCGCGCGGTGAAGCCGCAGCCCTGGCGCAGTCTAGGTGTGCTGATGTGGGGAGCCAAACACCGAGGCATGTGGTTCGGCATCAATGGCGCTGACATTCCGCCCGGCCTCCTTGCTCGCTGTCCCTATGGAGTGCCGGGCGACCGGCTGTGGGTGCGCGAGACGTGGCAGGCATTTTTTGTCGACGAGATGCCTGCTGATCGTCCTCGTGGACCGGAGCACACACTGGGGATTCCCGCTCAGCCTGATCGCAAGTCGGCCGTGTTCTACCGTGCCGACGGCGAGGCTTTCCGCCGCGACGACGGTACGCCAGCTCGTTGGAAGTCCCCGCTCTGTCTTCCAAGGAAATACAGTCGCATCTTGCTTGAAGTCACCGCGGTGCGCGTCGAGCAGCTGCGGGCGATTAGCCGAGGCGACGCCATGAGCGAGGGGCGCCCAGTCCAGAACATGGCAAATGGCGATGATCCACGCGAGCGGCACCGAATGATCTGGGATCAGATCGACGGCCCCGAATCCTGGGGCATAACCCCCTGGGTCTGGGTTGTGGAGTTCAAGCGAGTCGCCTGAGATGCAAAAGGCCAATTTGCCCACGTCAGGGCATTCACCAGCGAGGGCCGACAGCGGCCGTCCAGCAGACCAGCGAACGCGCGGCGCCGCGGAAAAGGTCGGGACGGTCCAGGCGCGCGCCATGTAGGGGCCTCGCGTGCCGGCGCTCCGGCCATCTGTCCGTGTGTCCGTGAGAAATCAGTGAGGCGCGGCGGCGATGCAGCAGTTTCAGTGCATCCCTCGCGATCACCGGGGGACATGCGCGCCGATGGTTCGTGCGTCACCAGCAGATGCGCAGGCGTGCGGGTGCGCGTCGTGCGTGCCCACGCGGGCGAGAGGGCGCATCTTCACACGATTCACTGATTTCTCACGGACATATGGACAGACCTCAAGACTGGAGCTGGATGCGACAGGCCATGCCGAGGGTGGCGGATCTGTTGGCGCAACGCCGCCAGGAGCTGGGCGCGGAGCATGTCAATCTGTGCTGGCGGCGCGGCGTGCTCGAGCAGCAGCCGGGATGGTTCTACGCGCGAGAGGGCGCGATCGCCGTGGGGACGCCGTTCGTCGGCAGCGAGGTCGACACGGTGCTGCGGGAACTCGGGGCGTGGGATGCGCTCCGGGGCGAGCCGCTGTTGATGCTCGGGTCGCCGACGGGATTGAAACAGGGAGGAGCCGACGATGGCAAAGATCGATTGGGTTGAACGGCGGTTGCAGAACTGGGGGCGGTGGTCGCAGGAGCGCGTCTCGAATGGGTTGGGGTATCCGCGATCCTCGACCATCGCGAGAGCGGCCGGCGCGCCGCAGCACGCGGAGGATCGGAACGTCATCCCGGTGAACGGCCTCGATGCGTGGGAAACCGAGCAGGCCGTGCGCGCGTTGCGCTACACGGACGGCGCCCTGCATGCGTTGGTGGTGCTGGTCTATGTCCAGACGCGCAGCACAACGGACATCGGCGCCGCACTTGGCATCGGCGCGCGGCGGGTGTACCAGCGGCTGGAGGACGCGCATCGGGAGTTGGCGAAATGGTTCGCGGAGCGCCGCAATCTGTATTCGGTCGCGCCGATGCCGCGCGTACCGGTCGTACCCGATGATCTGATGGACTGAGTTTTGTCACTTTCAAAATCGCGGCAAACTTGAGCGACCCGGATCAAACCATGATCGCGCTTGACATTCGCTCAGACCTTCGACGCGTGGACCAGCAGCTGGCAGCGCTCCAGTCCGGCGTGCGTGACCGTGTCATCGGGGCGGCGCTGAACAAGACGATCGCGAAGGGGAAAAGCGAGATGAGCCGCCAGATCCGCAGCGAATTCAACATCAAAGCCGGGGACGTCAATGCGCAGCTGCGAGTGCGGCGCGCCAGCGCGCAGAACGGCAATCTGCTTGCGACGCTGCAGGCATTTGGTCGTCGACGCGGCCAGCGCAGTCGCAATGTGATGCTGTTCCGCGCCAGGCAGACGCGTCAAGGTGTGACGGTGCAGATCAAGAAGTCGGGTGGTCGCAAGCTGATCGCGCATGCGTTCATTGGCAACAATGGACGCACGGTATTCATTCGCGAAGGCAGCGCGCGCTTGCCAATCAAGCCAGTCGAAACAATCGACGTACCGCAGATGTTCAACACGCGTCGCATCAACGCAGCGGTGGTCAAGAAGATGCAGCGCGAGTTTTCAATCGAGCTCGATCGCGCGTTCAGTGCGCTGGCGAGGAGAGCCCAGTGAACGGTCGGGGGTGTCACCGGTCGACGGGTCCTTCCCAAGCCCTAGCGCCGTGCGGCGCGAAACGGCGCGGTTTTCCGCTAGCTGGAGAATTTTCCAATTGCTTAACGGAACGCTTAACCCGTTGATCTGATTTAACAATGGCCGCGCTCGAACTGATCACGCCTGCCGAATACGCGCGCCGTCGCGGCGTGACGCGCGCGGCCGTGAGCATCGCGGTCAAGGCCGGCCGTATTTCGACCATCGGTGGCAAGATCGACCCAGCCGTCGCCGACATCCAGTGGGAGGCGAACACCCGCAAGGCCGTCGGTCGCGGCAGGTCCCCGAATCCGCAGGCGCACGACGGAGCAGCCAGCGGCGCTGACGCGGCTTCCGATCGGCGCCCAGGCGCGCCGGGCGATCCGGAAAGGGCGCCCTTTGACTACGAAGCGTCCAGGGCGAAGCGTGAACATCATGAAGCCATCCTCGCTGAGGCGAAGGCGATGGAGCGCCTGGGCCAATTGGCGGAGGTCAGCAAGGTGCGCGCTGCCATGGCCGACATTGGCCGGGTTGTGTCGGACCACCTGGAGCGGCTGCCGGATCGAGTGAGCGCACAGATCACCCCCGGCATGTCGCCGGCCGACATCCACGCCCGTATCGACGCCGAGCTGACCAATCTGCGCGCCGACCTGGCGAGCGCGGTCTCGGCGCTTCCCGCCAAACTCGGGCTGCCCGCGCCGTCCGCATGAACTCGCTGGACGTGCCGGACGGCTATCTGGCCGCCGTCGAGGCGTTCGCCGCCGCACTGCGGCCACCTCCGCGGCTGGGCGTCGATGAGTGGGCGGATGCCCATCGGATGCTGCCCAGCAAAGGCGCTGCCGAACCGGGCCGCTGGCGGACGAGCCGCACGCCATACCTGCGTGCCATCATGCAGGCGCTCAGTCCGCACCATCCTGCGCAGGACATCGTGTTCATGGCGTCCGCGCAGGTCGGAAAGACGGAAGCGGGGCTGAACTGGGCCGGCTTCGTCATGGGAACCCAGTCCGCGCCGATGCTCTGCGTGCAGCCGACCGTCGACACCGGCGAGCTGTGGAGCAAGCAGCGGCTGCAGGCCATGATCGATGCCACCCCGGTCCTTCGGTCTCGTGTCATGCCCGCGCGCAGTCGCGACAGTGGCAACACCACGCGGCTCAAGGAGTTCCCGGGGGGCATGCTGCGGATCGGCGGCGCGAACTCGAGTGCCGACCTGGCCTCGATGCCGATCCGGTACCTGTTCCTGGACGAGATCGATCGGTATCCGCTGGACCTCGACGACGAAGGCGACCCCGTTTCGATCGCCGAGGCGCGGACGACCACGTTCGTGCGCCGCAAGACCTTCAAGACGTCGACGCCGACCATCGAGAGCCTGAGCCGCATCAACAAGGAGTGGCTTGCCTCCAATCAGCAGCACTATCACGTGCCGTGCCCGCATTGCGGCGAGAAGCAGCACTTGAAGTGGGAAAACCTCAGGTGGCCGGATGGCAAACCCGAAGAGGCACGCTACGCGTGTGAGCATTGCGGTGTGCTGATCGAAGAAGCGCATAAGGCCGACATGCTCGCTGCCGGTGAGTGGATCGCCGATTTCCCCGAGCGTGAGGTGCTGGGCTTCCACATCAGCGGCCTCTATACCCCTCCCGGCCTGGGCCTGACGTGGGCGCAGCTGGCCAAGGAAGCGGAGAAAAAACGGCGAGACCCGCTGCAGTGGAAGGTGTTCGAGAACGTGCGCCTCGGGCGCACCTCGGCGGATCCGGAGGAAAAGCTCGACTGGGAAGACATCAAGGCCCGGGCCGAGCCCTACGGACTGCGTACGCTGCCCCGCGGCTGCCTGGTGCTGACCGCGGGCGTCGACGTGCAGAAGGACCGGCTGCCCGTGCAGATCCGCGGGTGGGGATGGGACAACGGGCTGATCTGCTGGACGATCGACAACGTCGAGCTGCCCGGCGACCCGACGCGCCACGCCGTGTGGGACGACCTCGAGGCGCTGCTGGCCGAGCCTATCCTGAACAGCTGTGGGCAGCCGGTGCGCATCTCGCGTGCGTGCGTCGACGCCGGCTACCTGACCGACGAGGTGCTCGCCTTCACCCGCAAGCACGAGCGCCGCGGCTGGCACGCCATCAAGGGGGTCGGGGGCGCGCGCCAGATCATCAGCCGTCCGAGCAAGGTGGATCTGCGCCGCAACGGCGTCACCCACAAAGGGGGCGCGAACCTCTGGCCCGTCGGCGCCGACGCTGGAAAGGAATGGCTCACGGTGCGCCTCCAGTCCGACGGCAAATCGGCGCATCCGGCCGATCGTCTGGAGCACTTCAGCGAGCACCTGCCGGACGAGTATTACGCCCAGCTCACGGCCGAGATCTACGACCCGAACAAGCGGCGATGGATCAAGCAGCGCGTGCGCAACGAGGCGCTCGATACGGCCGTCTACAACGTGGCCGCCGCCATGCATCCGGCCCTGCGGCTGCACCTCAAGAGCGAGAGCTGGTGGCGCGACCTGGCGAACGCCCTCGAGCCGCCGACCGGCGACCTGTTCGCCTCGCCGGCACCGGTGAGCGCGCCCATCGTTCGAGAGCGCGCGCCGGAAGAGGAGCGCAAGGCGCCCGGCAGCCTTGTCTCGCGTCTGGCCTGATCGCTCCCGCCGGGGGCGCGCCCGGGTTTTATCACTTTCAAAAAATCCGGACAATTTGCCTATGCTGGGCCGAACGTGACGGTCGTCGATCCGCCTCCCGTCCATGCCGTCGCGTCACCCTCGGCCCGGCGCCCTGTGTCTCCTCCTCAGCTCCCCCGCTGAGTTTCCGGCCGCCTCGTGCGGCTTTTCTTTTTCCCGAACCCGTAGCGAGAGAGAGCCGCCCCCGCCGCATGCAGGAAGAGCATGCGGCGGGTTGGGCTCGAGCACGCGATGTCCGGGAACGACGCCATGACCTACAGCCCGTCCAGCAGCATCTTCGCCGGCATGAGTACGGCGCAGCTGCAGGCCGCTCTGGCGGCCGCGCAGCAGGCCTACATCGACCTGAGCACGGGCGCGAAGGTCGTGACCGCCTCGTATACCCAGGGCGACGGCGCCAAGTCGGTCACCTACACGGCCGCGCAGCTTCCGCAGCTGACGGCACTGATCCGGCAATTGCAGATGCAGCTTGGCCTGCTACCCAACGGCGGCGGTCGTCGCCCGATGCGCTTCATCTTCCGCTGACGACATGGATAGCCCGGTGCAGATCCTCGGCCCCGATGGCCGGCCGCTGCCGGCGGCCGGCCGCTCGAAGGCGAGCATGTTGAGCGGCAGCCAGATGTCGCCCTATGACGCCGCCGACATCTTCTCGGGGCACATGGAGGCGTGGCGTCCGTATCTGTGGAGCCCGGATGCCCAGCTCAACCTCTATCGCGACCGGATCGTCTCGCGGGTGCGCGACCTGGTGCGCAACGACGGCTGGGCCGCCGGCACCGTCACCCGCACCCTCGACAACGCGATCGGCGCGAACTTCCGCCCGCTGTCGAAGCCCGACTTCCGCGCGCTCGCGCAGATGACCGGAAACCCGGCATTCGATGCCGACTGGGCCGATGAGTTCGGCCGGGCCGTCGAGGCGGCCTACCGCCGGTGGTCCAACGATCCGGGGCGCTGGTGCGATGCGCAGCGGCATCTCAACGTGTCGCAGCTGATGCGACTCGCGTTCCGCCACAAACTGGTCGACGGGGACGCCCTGGCAATCCTGCGCTGGATGCCAGACCGGGTCGGCTATGGGCGCGCCCGCTACGCCACGGTCCTGCAGCTGATCGATCCCGACCGGCTCTCCAACCCCTACCAGATGTTCGACCAGCTGCATACCCGCGGCGGCGTCGTGATCGACGATTTCGGCGCCGCGACGGCCTACTGGATCCGCAAGGCGCACCAGGGCGACTGGTGGAGCGCGGCGCAGAGCATGACCTGGGAACAGATCCCGCGCGAAACCGCGTGGGGACGTCCGATCGTCGTGCACGATTTCGAACCCGAGCGGGCGGGGCAGCATCGCGGGGGCGCCGGCATCTTCACGCCGATCGTGCAGCGCCTGAAGATGCTGGTCAAGTACGACAGCACCGAGCTGGACGCCGCCATCGTCAACGCCATTTTCGGCGCGTACATCGAGAGCCCGTTCGATCCCGAGCTGGTTCAGAGCGCGATGGGGGACGCGGCGGAAATCAATCAGTACCAGACGCTGCGCACGGACTTCCACCAGGAGCGCCGCATCATGCTCGGCGAGGCGCGCATGCCCATTTTGTTCCCGGGCGAGCGCATCAATGCCGTCAACGCCACGCGTCCCGCGGCGAACTTCAAGGACTTCGAGTCGGCCGTGCTGCGCAACGTGGCCAGCGGCACCGGCTTGTCCGCGCAGCAGGTGAGCAACGACTGGAGCGACGTCAACTACTCGAGCGCCCGCGGTGCGCTGCTCGAAGCGTGGAAGACACTCTCCCGCCGCCGCGAGGAATTCGCGCAGAACTTCGCCCAGCCCGTCTTCGCCGCGTGGTTGGAGGAAGCCTTCGAAGTCGAGGACTTCCCGCTGCCGGCTGGCGCCCCCGAGTTCGTGGAGGCCCGAGCCGCCTACAGCCGTGCCCGCTGGATGGGCCCCGGCCGCGGCTGGATCGATCCGACGAAAGAAAAGGAGGGCGCCATCCTCGGGATGGACGCCGGCCTGTCCACGCTCGAAAACGAAGCGGCGGAAAACGCCGGAGAAGACTGGGAAGACATGCTCGACCAGCGTGCGCGCGAAGTCGCCGGCTTCAAGAGTCGCGGCCTTCCCCCCCCGACGTGGGCCAACCTGGGCGGCATGCCATCGCGGCAGACCGTCACCGCTCCGGAGGATTCCTGATGCTGCCCCATATCGCGGCGCGCGTGTTCAATACACCGCTGCTGCTTCACCCCGGCAAAGCGCGTGTGATCGTGGATGCGCTGGCCAGTCGGCTTGGCGTCGCGCAGGTGCAGACGCTGCGCGCCGCCGCGCTGGACGACGACGGCTACGTGTTCGATCGCGCCGCGCGCGACGACGCCGGCTACGACATGATCGGTCCGCTCGCCGTCATTCCGGTGCAAGGCACGCTTGTGCAACGCGCCGGCTGGATGGATGCGATGAGCGGGCTGGCCAGCTATTCGACCATCCGGTCCATGCTCGACACCGCGCTGCACGACGAGCGCGTGCGGGCGATCGCCTTCGACATCGACAGCGGCGGCGGCGAAGTCGCCGGCTGCTTCGACCTGGTCGACGCCATCTACGAGGCCCGCGGCATCAAGCCCATGTGGGCGGTCCTGGACGAATGCGCGTTCAGCGCGGCCTATGCCATTGCCAGCGCCGCCGACACCATCACCATTCCCCGGACCGGGGGCGCCGGATCGATCGGCGTCATCACGCTGCACACCGACATGTCGCGCGCGATCGACGCCGCCGGACTGACGGTGTCGATCATCACGCATGGCAGCCGCAAGGCCGAAGGCACCGAGCTGCAGCCGCTCGACCCCGATGCGCGCGCGCGCATCCAGGCCGACATCAACACCTTGGGCGATCTGTTCATCAACACGGTCGCCCGCAACCGAGCACTTCCCGCGGATGCCCTCCGCGAGATGCAGGCCGGCACGTTCATGGGCGACCAGGCGGTCGCTGCTGGACTGGCCGATTTCGTGGCAGCCCCCGACATCGCTGTCGAGGCGCTGCTGGATTCCCTTTCCACCGGAGCATCAACATGAGCCTTGCCGATCTGCTGGCACGCGGCCGCTTCGCGCACCTGCGCGGCACGGCCCGCGCCGAAGACCCGAAAGACACCACCAACGAGCCGATCGAGGAGAGGAACCTCGAGGATGGCAACGAATCCGAGGAAAGCGAAGCCCAGGCGGGTGCGCGCTGGGCCAAGCTCGCCGAGGAAGACCCCGAGCGTGAGAAAAAGGACGACGAATCCGACGACGACTACGCCGCGCGCATGCGGCGCATGGATGCCGAGGAGGACGACGCGTCCGACCTCGATGGCGTCGACGACGAGGACAAGGCCAAGAAGGCCGCCCGCCGCGCCGGCCGAAAAGCCGCCATGCGCCGCGCCGCGGCCATTTTCGCGTCGCCCGCAGCCGCCAAGGCGCCGGACATCGCCGCGGAACTGGCATTCGACAGTGACCTGAGTGCGCGCAAGGCCATTTCGATGCTCGAAAAGGCCACCGCCCGCATTCCGGGGCGCCAGTCGCTGAGCCAGCGCATGGAGACCGTCCAGGTGCCGAACCCCGGGACCGAGGGCGCCCGCGTCGATCCCAACAGCCCGAAGGCCCTCGCCGCCGCCGCCATCGCCGCCGCCAGCAAGGCCCGCGGCGAGTAATTCCGTCATCCCGATCATCCCCGGAGAACCATCATGACTCTCACCGTGAACCCCATCGGCGACAACCCGATGGCCCCCGGCATTGCCGCGGAAACCTACCTGCCGGATCAGCTGATCGCCGGCCGGTTCCCGCTGGTGACCACCAACATCACCCTTGCGGCCGGCACCCTGCAGCGCGGCACCGTCCTCGGGCAAGTCACCGCGACGGGCAACTACATCGAGAGCGTCGCGACCGCCGCCGATGGAAGCCAGAACCCCGTCGGCATCCTGGCCGACTACGCGGACGCGTCCGGGGGCGCCGTCGTCGCGCCGATGTACGAAACCGGCGAGTTCAACCAGGACAAGCTGATCTACGACGCGAGCTGGACCATCGCCACGCTGCAGCCGAAGCTGCGGCCGCTGTCGATCTTCCTGAAGACCTTCGTCAGCGCGGCCGACCCCACCTGATCGCCGCCAACCCCATCCGCTGAATCCACAAGGGCGCCTCCGGGCGCCCTTCTTCATTTCTGGAGTCCGAGATGCAATCGAATCCCTTCGTTTACGACACCAACATGCTCATCGAGCTGGTGCCGAACCTCAAGCGCGCGCAGAAATTCCTGCTCGACCGCTTCTTCCCGAACATCTTCACGGCCGACACCGAGTACGTGTCGATCGACGTCGACGTCGGCAAGCGCCGGATGTCGCCGTTCGTCAGCCCGCTCGTGGAGGGCAAGCTGGTCGAACAGCGGCGCTACCAGACCAACACCTTCAAGCCGGCCTACATCAAGGACAAGCGCGCGCCGGACCTGCGCAAGCCGGTGCGCCGCATGATCGGCGAGCGCATCGGCGGCGACATGACCGGCGCCGAGCGCATGATGGCCAACCTGGTGTTCGAAATGGAAGACCAGGTCGACATGCTCGACCGTCGGCTGGAATGGATGGCCGCGCAGGCGCTGTCGACCGGCACTGTCACCGTCAGCGGTGAAGGCTACCCCACGACGTTGATCGACTTCGGGCGCGATCCCACGCTGACCGTCGCGCTGTCCGGAGCGGCGCAGTGGGGGCAGGCCGGCGTATCGCCATCGACCCTCATCGAGCAGTGGGGCCACCAGATGCTCAAGAAGAGCGGTGGCGTGGCGACGGACATCATTTTCACCACCACGCCGTGGGAATATTTCCTGGCAGACCCCGTGGTGAAAGCGGCGATCTGGTATCCCGGCAACGGCGGCCAGGGCAACGACATCAATGTCGGTGCGCAGATCCAGCGCGGCGCGCAGTACAAGGGCCGCTGGGGCCAGTATCGCCTGTGGGTCTACAACGACTGGTACGTCGATGACAACAATGTCGAGCAGCCCATGCTGGTCGACGGCACCGTCGTACTGTCCGGCGAAGATCTGATGGGCACCCGCGCCTTCGGGCAGATCATGGACCCGTCGTTCAGCTACGCGGCGCTTCCCTACGCCCCGAAGACCTGGATCGAGCAGGACCCGGCCCAGCAGTTCATGCTGATGCAGTCGTCGCCGATCGTCATTCCCTCGCGGGTCAATGCCAGCTTCGCGGCGACGGTGTGCGCCGCGGTGGTGAGCTGATCCCTTCGTCTGATACGCCCGGACTGACCTGACCGTCGGCCGGGCATTCCTGGAGCTTTCCACCATGGCCAAAGACAATGTCCTGACCGTCGTCGTCCGGCGCGGCACGCTGGTCGTCGACAAGGTGGCGCATGCCATCGGCGCCGAAGTCAAACTGCTGGAGGACGAAGCCAAGCGGCTGCTGGGGCTGGGCGTCGTCGCGCTGCCCGAGGTCAAGACCGCCGCGGTTCCCGCAAAGGATGGTGCGCAGATCAAGGTCGAAGACGGCCCTTCGGTGACGTCCGCCGAGTCCTGAACCCATGATTGACTGGGACGGCCTCGTGATCGGCCCCTGCGTCGCCGATGTGTTCGGCGAGCCGGTGACCTACACCTACGCCAGCGGCGCGCCGATCCAGATCACCGGCGTGTTCGATGCGCAGTATGCCGAGGTCGACCTCGCGGACGGCCAGCCGGTGACGTCGTTTCGTCCAGTTCTCGGCGTCCAGGTCGCACAGTTCCCCCTGGCGCCGGCGCAAGGCGACACGCTGCTGATCCAGCGCACTGCGCAGACCTTCGTGGTCAAGGAAGTGCGCCCGGATGGGCACGGGGCCGCCAAGCTGTTGCTCAACCTCGCAGCATGAGCGCATTCACGACCCCGCAGGCGATGCTCGTGCGCCGTCAGGTTCGCCTGGCGGCGGTTGCGGCGCTCGGTCGCATCGCCGGCTTGACGGTGCAGTCTCCGGGCGACTGGAACACACCGCCGGCCAAGCTGCCCGCAGCGCTCGTGCGCGCGGCGTCGGAGCGAAAGGACGGATGGGCGAAATCCCAGCCGGACTTCACGACGACCGTCACGCTCGAGGTGGATTTGCGCGTGCAAGGCGTCACCGCCGAGGCGGCGCAGGACGCGCTCGAGGCGCTGGGCTACCAGGTCGAGGAAACGCTGTTCACCGACTACAGCCTCAACGCCATGTTGGCCCAGTTCAGCGGCGTCGACGTGGACGTCGAGATCTCGGCCGAGGGTGGCGCGCACTTTGGTGGCGCGCGCATGCGTATCGCGTGCGAGACGGCGGAAACCTTCGGCGTCGGCGATCCGGTCGTCGACGGCACGCAAGTGCCCGGACCGTGGCCCGTCACGGTGCCTGCGCCGGTGCCGCTCACGTCCGCCGGCGTGCACCTCGACATGCTCAGCCCCTATGACGCGACCGGTACCTACACGCCCAGCGCCGACGCGCCGCCCTACACACCAACCCCTGCGCCTCGCACCATCGGACCGGATGGCCGCGACGAGGCTGCTCTCGACATCAACCTGCCGCAGTGATTGCCATGCACATCAAACCCGCCCCTGGTCTGCGCGTCGTCGATCCGGCGCTGCGCGACATCCTGCCCGAGGACGGCCGCACGGTCGAAGCCAGCGACTACTGGCGTCGGCATCTTCGTGACGGTTCCGTCGTGCTCGTCCCGTCCCAATCTCCCGCCGTCAAGCCGGCCGAACGCGCTCGCAAGGGCGAAGATCAGTAAGGAACCGCCATGTCCATTCCGTTCAAGAATATCCCGTCGAACCTGCGCGTTCCGCTGTTCTACGCCGAGGTCGACAACTCGCAAGCGAACAGCGCGCAGCAGAATCAGCGCGCGCTCATCATCGGGCAGATTACCGCATCGGGCGCGGCCACGCCGAACGTGCCGCTGCTCAGCCAAGGGCTGGGCGATGCCGTGACGCAAGGCGGCATGGGCTCGATGCTCGCGCTGATGACCGCCGCGTATCGCGCATCCGACCCGTTCGGGGAGGTCTGGTACCTGCCGCTGGCCGATGACCCGACGGCAACTGCCGCGAACGGGTCGATCGCGGTGAACTCGGCGCCCACGGCCAACGGCACGATCTACCTCTACATCGCCTACTGCGCGGGCGGCTCGACCTACCTGCCGCAGCGCATCACCGTGCCGGTGACGAGCTCGCAGACGGCCGCGCAGATCGCCACGGCGATCGCTGCGGCGATCAACGCCGCGCCGAACATGCCGGTGAGCGCGACGGCCACCACGACGACGGTGGCCGTGACTGCGCTCAACAAGGGGCTCGCCGGCAACGACATCCAGATCCTGACCAACTTCCTTGGTGCTGCCGGCGGCGAGACGACTCCCGCGGGGCTGGCACTCGCCATCACCCCGATGGCGGGGGGCGCCGTCAACCCGACGGCACTCCCGACCGCCCTGGCCAACCTCGCCAGCCAGCCGTTCGACTTCATCGTCTGCCCGTACACCGATGCGACGAGCCTGTCGGACCTGCAGACCTTCCTGAGCGACACCACGGGCCGCTGGAGCTGGGACCAGCAGGTCTACGGCGGCGTGTGGACCGCCTACCGCGGCAACCTGGCCGCGCAGCAGACCTTCGGCACGGCCCTGAACGACCAGCACAAGTCGGTGCTCGGCTTCAACGGCTCGCCCACGCCGAGCTGGCTCGTCGCGGCGGACTACGCCGGCACCTGCGCGGTGAGCCTGCGCGCCGATCCGGCCACGCCGCTACAGACGCTGGCGATGTCCATTACCGCGCCGCCCCAGGTGGCCGACCGGTTCGCGATTTCCGACCAGCAGACGCTGCTGTATTCGGGCATTTCGACCTACACGGTCGACAGCGGCGGCACGATGCGCGTGCAGAAGGCGATCACGACCTACCAGAAGAACGCCTACGGGCAGCCCGACAACAGCTATCTGGGCGTCGAGACGATGTACACCCTCATGGGCGTGCTGCGCGACATGGCCGGCGTCATCACGAGCAAGTTCCCGCGCGCCAAGCTGGCGGCCGACGGCACCCGCTTCGCGCCGGGCTCGAACATCGTCACGCCGAACACGATCCGCGGCGCGCTGATCGCCGAGTTCCAGCACCTGGAGTTCGACCTCGGCTGGGTGCAGAACTCCAAGGCGTTTGCCGCGGGCCTCATCGTCGAGCAGAACACGCAGAACCCGAACCGGGTCGACGTGCTGTGGCCCGGTGAGCTCATCAACCAGCTCAACATCGTCGCGGTGCTGGCCCAGTTCCGCCTCTGATCCCTCCCCACGAAATCAGGCCGCCGTCGGGCGGCTTTTTTCATTCCCGGAGCACCTATAAATGGCCGCCAACCCGAATCTCCTCGCAGGCATTGCCTACATCACCGTCGACGGCACGCAGTACCAGCTCGTCGGCGAACTCGCCTACAGCCCGGGCGTTTACAAGCGCGAATCGCTCTCGGGCCAGGACGCGGTGCACGGCTACTCCGAGATGCCGACGCCGCCCTACATCTCCGGCACCTTGCGCGATGGCGGCAACCTGACGGTCGCCGACGTCAACGCGATGACCAACGTCACCGTGCAGCTCGAGCTGGCCAACGGCAAGAACGTCGTGGGCCGCAACATGTGGACCGTCGAGGTGCAGGAGGTCAAGACGCAGGAGGGCACGTTCGAGGTGCGCTTCGAAGGCCTGACCGGCTCGGTGACGGAGAACTGACATGCAGCTCGATGACGCAGTCCCCGTGGCCGACGAGATCACCATCACCCTGCGGCGACCGATCAAGTTCGTCGACCAGGTCTATACCGAAATCAGCCTGCGCGAACCGAGCGCGATCGAGTTGTCGAAGGCGATGAAGGAAGCCGGCGAGGTCGACATGGTGATCGCCCTGATCCAGATGGTCTCGGGCATCCCGCGCCGTGCAGTCGAGCAGCTGGCCCAGCGCGACCTGGGAGAGTGCGCGCGTTTTTTCGCGCAGTTCTCCCTGCAGACGCTGCCGGTATCGGGCGCCTTGTTGCCGACCTGACGGCGCACTTTCATTGGGGGCCGGAAGTGGCCTCCAACCTCCCGCTGTCCGCGCTCCTCTGGTGGGCTCGACAGGCGGACCGCCAGAAACACGCCTCCCCTGAATCATGAGCCAAGCCAAGATCGTCATCAGCGCCGTCGACAAAGCGTCGGCGACGATGCTGCAGATCCGCGCCAACATGCGCGCAATGACGCAGCCCATGCGGGACATCAAGGCCAGCTTCGGCCGGTTCGCGGAGGCGTCCGGTCTCAAGTCGATCGGCCGCGACATGCAGAAGGTCGCGCGCATCGCCCGGTCTGTCGCGAGCGGCGTGACCCGCATCATCGCGCCGATGGGAGCGCTGATCGGCGTCGGGACGATTGCCGGAATCGCCGAGCTGGCCCGGAGCTGGGCCGGTCTCGGCTGGAACATCAGCCGAACCGCGCAGACCATCGGCGTGGCTCCGCAACGGCTGATGGCACTCCAGGGTGCGGCGAAGCTCGCCGGCCTGAGCGCGCAGGACATGACCAGCAGCCTCGGGGCTCTCGGCACGACCTTGCAGGATGCGCTCTACGGGCGCAATCAGCAGGCGATGTATGCCCTGAACCAGCTCGGCATCACCATCCACCGGACAGCGACGGGCGCCGTGGACACCACGCGCGCGCTGTCGGACCTGTCGGCCGTGATCCAGCGATACAACGGTCAGCCCCAGGTGCAGCAGCGCATCGCCGACCAGTTCGGCGTTGGTGCCCTCCTGCCGCTGCTGCGCCAGGGCCCGGCGGCCATCCGCGCCTATGAGGCCGAAGCGCGCAAGCTCGGCTATGTGCTGAGCGGCCCGGCGCTCAAGAACAGCGAGGCGCTCGGCGAATCCTTCGCGCGGCTTGACCTGACCATTACCGGTCTGCGCAACAGCATCGCCGATGCGCTCTATCCGGTGATCCAGCCGCTGCTGGGCAGCCTGGTGCAGTGGATCAGTGCCAATCGGCAGTTGATCGGGCAGCAGGTCAGCCAGTGGGTGCAGGGGATCGCGCAATGGATCCGCTCGGTCAACTGGTCGCAGGTCTGGGCCGACATCCGCGGCATGGTCGCGTCGATTGCGTCGATGGCGCGCGGCATCAACAGTGCGGCGCAGGCCCTTGGCGGCTGGAAGAACACGCTGGAGCTGGCATTCGGGGCGGTTGCGCTCGGAAAGCTGGGGCTCTTCACGCTGGGCGTCCTGCGCCTCGCTGGCGCGTTTGGGAAGCTGCGTGGCGCGGCATCGGTTGCTGGTGCAGCAAGCGGCGCAGCGCAAGGGGCCGTTGGCGCCGGGGCCGGCGGTGCAGCGGCGGGTGCCGCGACAGCCGCGTCGCGGCTGCTTCCGTGGGGGGTGGGCGCGGGCCTGATGCTCTACTCGCCGACCATCGGCCAGGGCGAGGAATCGGGGCTGGCCGCGCGCCGGAACTCGCTGCCGGCCCGGCAGCAATACGCGCTCTGGAAGCTGCAGCAAATGGGCCTCTCGCCGATCGAGGCCGCCGGGCTCGCGGCCAATTTCACGGCCGAGAGTGGTCTGAGTCCGACGGCGGTTGGCGATCATGGTGCGGCGTACGGCATCGGCCAATGGCACAAGGATCGACAGGCGCAGTTCGCCAAGCTCTTCGGCATCCCGATGCAGCGGTCCACCCTGGACCAGCAGCTCGCATTCTCCCGCTGGGAACTCGGCAACACAGAGGCAGGCGCGCAGGCGCGCGCCGCCAAGGCCAAAACTGCTGAAGAAGCCGGCTCCATCTATTCGCGGTACTACGAGCGTCCGGCCGACGCCGATCAGCAGGCCCGGACTCGCGGAAAACTCGCCGGAGAGATCTACGACCAGAACCAGATGATGTTCGCGCGTGACGACAAGGGCGACAGCATGCCGGCCAGCGCACCGCAAAAGGTCCAGGTCGAGGTGAGCATGAAGGGCATGCCGCCCGGCACGCGCGTTGAGGCGCGCGACGACAAGGGCAACAGCGTGCCGGCCCGCGTGGCCTACAACATGGTGGGGCAGCCATGGTGACGCCGGTGACGGTGGCGAATGCCGCCAATAACATCGCCCAGGGCCTCAGCAACACCGTTGCGGGCGTGCAGTCCACGCTGACGCGGCTGGGGGGTGGCTCCTTCTGGGAACAGCTGCGGCCGGCGTCCTATCGGGGTGTTCCTTTCGTTACGGTTGGCGGCAATCTCAAGGTCGGGCGTCGAAACGCCGTCCACGAGTATCCGCTGCGCGATGTGGTGTGGGTCGAGGACCTCGGCCGCATGCCGCGGCGGCTGCTGGTGCAGGGATTCCTGATCGGCGATGACGTCATCGCCCAGCGGGAACGCCTGATCGCTGCCTGCGAGGCGCCCGGCGCGGGCCAGTTGGTGCACCCGACGCTCGGTCGCCTCACCCTGAACGTCCTCGACGTGGACATCGCCGAGCATCGCGAGCGCGGCCGGGTGTTCGAATTCAATTTCACCTTTATCGAGGCGGGCAAGCGCATCTTCCCGTCCGCGCAGACCGACACGCAGGGCCTCGTCGCGCTCGCGGCGAACAATGCCGTCCTCGCTGCCGCCGCGGATTTCGTGTTCGGTGCGGTCACTGCGTTGCAGGCCGGGGCTGCCGTTGTCTCCGGCGCCGTTTCCACGGCGACCGCCTGGACCGCCGCCACGTTGGGCTTTGCGCGCGATGCATCCAGCCTGATCAACCTGGTGAGTACGCTCCCGGGCAGTTTCGGACGCTCGGTGCAGACGCTGTCAAGCGGTTTCACGGCGTTCCGCCAGACGACGCCGAACACTGGCGTCACCGCGCAGTCGCTCACCGGCACCGCGTCCGCGGCGCGAACGGCGCTGCAGTCCGCGGCGGCCGCTGTGGTTTCCGGCGCGTCCGGTCTATCGGAAAGCAGCGCCGCGGCCTATCCGGCACTCGTCTCCGCCTACTGCGGCGCGGTGCTGCAGACCGCGTCCACCCCTCGGGCGGCGCTCCAGGCGCTGCAGTCCATGGCAACGCCTGTCGCGGTGCCGGCGCCTCCGGCCGGCGCAGTCGGGGCATCGATCGGCGCGATACAGACCGGGCTGCAGTCGCTGTTCAACCGCGCCGCGGCTGTGTCCCTAGCGAATGCCGCCAGCGCCTACGCGCCGTCGAGTGCCGATGACGCGGCCGCGGTGCGCACGCAGGTGACCGGCGTCCTGGACGACGCGATCACGACTGCGGGTGATGCCGGCGACGACGCCAGCTATACCGCTTTCATCGCGCTGCGCGCGGCCGTGGTGCAGAACCTCAATGCCCGAGGGGCCGCGCTGCCGTCGGTGACGACCATCTCGACCGGGCTGCCGACGCCGGCCCTGGCGCTGGCGCAACGCCTGTATCGCGACGCATCGCGCTCCGACGAACTGGTGGCCGAAGCGAACCCACCGCATCCCGCGTTCATGCCCACGCGGTTCCTGGGGCTGGCGGCATGAATGACGACCTGACCCTGCGCATCGGGGGCGCCGACATCCAGGGCTGGCAGCAGATCCGCGTGACGCGCGGCGTCGAGCGCGTGCCGTCGGACTTCGAGATCGTGATGACCGAGCGCTTCCCCGGCGAGCTGCATGCCGTGAGTGTGGTGCCCGGCGCCGCGTGTCAGGTGCTCCTGGGCGACGACGTGGTGATCACCGGCTACGTGGACCGGTTCGCGCCTGGCATCAGCGCCTCGGGGCACCAGGTGCGCGTGAGCGGCCGCGGCAAGTGCTGCGACCTCGTCGACTGCTCGGCCGAATGGCCGGGCGGCCAGATCAACGGAACCAGCGCGCTGGACATCGCGACCAAGCTCGCCGCGCCGTACGGCATCAGCGTGGCCCTGGCGCCCGGGGTCGATCCGGGGCCCGCGATTCCGCAGTTCAACCTCATCCTCGGCGAGACCGCGTGGGAGCTGATCGAGCGCGTCTGCCGGTACGCGGCGCTGCTGGCCTACGAACTGCCCGACGGTTCGCTGTTGCTCAACCAGGTCGGCACCCAGGCGCAGGCCAGCGGGTTCGCGCAGGGGCAGAACGTGCAGGCCGCGTCCATCCAGTACGGCATGGACATGCGGTACTCGGACTACGTGTCGTTCATCCAGAGCATGGAGACCCTGGGCGATCTTGGCCCCGGGGGCGTCGACGGCAACCAGATCGTGCGCATCACCGATCCGACTGTCACGCGGCACCGGCAGCTCGACATCATCGCCGAGGCGGGTGCGGGCGGAATCCAGATCGCCGCCGTGCGAGCCCAGTGGGAGATGGCCCGGCGGTGGGGACGCAGCTTCGTGTGCCGGCTGACGGCGGATTCCTGGCGCGACAGCGCGGGTGCACTGTGGCAGCCGAACATGCTGGCGCCCTTGGATCTGCCTATTCTCAAGACGGCCGGCGTGCAGTGGATCATCGGAGAAGTGAGCTTCGTGCTCGGGCGCGACGGAACGACTGCCGATCTGACGCTGATGCCCGCTGCCGCATTCGATCCGCAGCCGACGCTGCTGCAGCCGATGTGGCTCATGGAGCTTGGGGCCGCGTCACCGGATCAGCTCGCCCCCGGCGGATTCCTGAGCACCGGGCAGGTCGCCAATCAAGTCGCAGGACGGACGCCATGATCGGACTGGTGCAACGCGTGGTCACGCGCCTTCAGGCGATGGTGGGCCGCGGGAAAGTCACGCTGGTCGACGACATCGGCGACACCGTGCAGCGACTGCAGGCGCGGTTCAGTGCGCTCGAGCTGCGCGATGGCATCCCCCGTCTGGCCGAGTTCGGGTTCACCAGCCGGCCGCCCGCCGGCTCCGACTGCGTCGCGATCTATGTGGGCGGCGACCGGAGCAATGGTGTCGTCATCGCCACGGGCAACCAGACCTATCGGCTGAAAGGCCTCGGCGATGGAGACGCCGCGCTGTACGACAGCCGCGGGCAGTCGGTGTGGCTCACCAGCGCCGGCATCGTCGTCAACGGAGCCGGGCTGCCCCTAACGATCAAGAACACGCCCACGGTCAGCATGCCAGATACCACCCTGCTCGAACTGCCGAAAGGGGATGTTTTGGCATCCGGCATCAGTCTGGTGCATCACACGCACCCCGATCCGCAAGGCGGTAGTGTCGGAGAACCCCAATGAGCGACATCGCCACCGTCTGGTCTGGACCCCTGAACGGAAGCGGCGACTGGCAGATCGCCGGCGCCGATCTGCTGGCCGGCGACGATCTGGAAACCGCGGTGCTGATCAGCCTGTTTTCGGATCGTGTGGCGCTGCCGGACGATGTCATTCCAGACGGCACCAGTGATCCGCGCGGCTGGTGGGCAGACGATCCGGCGCACCCGATCGGATCGCGCCTCTGGCTCCTGGCGCGTGCCAAGCAGACCGCAGAAACGCTCGCGAGCGCGGAGGACTACATCGTCGAGGCGCTCCAGTGGATGATCGACGACGGCGTCGTCGCCGCCGTGGACGTCGTCGTGCAATGGGTGCGTGCCCGGACGTTGGGTGCGCAGATCACGCTTCGGCGCGTGGATGGGACGACGCGCCCCTTGAACTTTGCGTGGGCCTGGGCCCAGAACTGACATGCCATTCAGCCGTCCCAATCTCACCGATCTGCGCGCACTGGTTGCACAAGACATTGCCGCTCAATTGCCCGGCACTGATCCGTTGCTCCGGTTTTCGAATCTCGGCATATTGAGTCGCGTGCTCGCTGGACTCAGCAATCTGCACTACGGCTATCTAGACTGGATCGCGCGCCAAGCTATTCCCGCGACCGCGACGGACGAATATCTCGAAGAGTGGGCCGCACTCAAGGGTGTGACGCGCGCCCCGGCGACATCGGCGAGCGGAACCGTCACCTTTGTTGCGACTGCCGGGTCGTCGGTGCCGACCGGTACGGCGTTGACGCGCTCCGATGGTGTGGCGTGTACCGTCACGAGCGGCGCGACGGCCGGCAGCGGCGGCACCCTCACGGTGAGCGTTGAGGTGAATACCGACCCGACGGGGCTGACCGGCGCCTTCGGCAATTGCACGCAAGGGACACAGTTCACGCTCACAGCGCCCATTACTGGAGTGCAGTCCACCGGTACGGCGGCGACGCAGTTCACGGGTGGGGCAGATATCGAGTCGGACGCGAGCCTGCGCAGTCGCATGCTGCAGGCGTATCAGTCGGTTCCAGCCGGGGGCTCTCTGACCGACTACGAGCGGTGGTCGCTGAGTGTGCCAGGGGTGACCCGGGCCTGGGTTGTCACCGGTGCTATGGGTCCTGGAACGATTGGCATCTATCCCATGCTGGATCTGGCTGAAGCCGCGTATAACGGATTCCCCCAGGGCACGAACGGCGTTGCCGCGTCAGACCCCCGCGGCCCGGCGGCCACCGGCGACCAACTCACCGTCGCCAACGCCATTGCGCTATTGCGGCCGGCAACCGACCTGGTGTGGGTTCTGGCACTCAACCAGCTTGTCGTGGATTTCACCATCGCGGGCATCGCGGGATCGAGCGCAGCGACCAAGGACGCCATCAGCGCGGCCATCGCGCAGGCCTTTGTCGCCGCCGGCGCCCCGAACACCACATTCCCGCTCACAACCATCGAGTCCGCTATTTTGGCCGTCCCAGGCACGGCTGGCTTTGTGTTGCAGCAGCCGGCTTCGAACATCAGCATCCCATCGGGGTGGCTGCCCGTCGTCGGCACGGTGAGCTATGTCTAGTCGTTACAGTCAGGCGGACTATCAGTCGGCGCTACAAGCTCTATTGCCGCGCGGGGCTGCGTGGCCGCGCGACGCATCGAGCGTGCAGGCGCAGGGACTGAACGGCCTAGCCAACACCTTCGCGACGTCGGATGCTGCCGCGCAAGCGTTGCTGCTCGATGCGTTCCCGGTGGCGCCTGTCAACCTGCTGCCCGAGTGGCAGCAGACTCTCGGCCTACCTGACCCCTGCATCACTAGCACGCAAACCCTTGCGCAACAGCAAGCCGCGGTCGCGGTCAAGTTTGCCGCCGCATACTCCCCCACGCCGGCCAGCATTGCGGCCTACTGCACGTCGCTCGGGTTCCGCGTGACGGTGCAGGAATATCGCCCCATGAAGTGCGGCGATGCATTCGGTAGCCCCATGCTGGGGACTGCCTGGGCATTTGCATTCGCCCTCGTACCGCAAACGGGGTGCCCGCCATTCGAGCAGGGCATGCGCTGCGAAATCGCGCAGATCGCGCCCGCGCGGAGCGTCCCGATTCTGCAGGACTGGCTGGATGTGAATTTCAACTTGGATACCTCATGGATCTCCTGATCGCACCGAATACAGTGACTGCGCCGAACGCGGACGCTGCACCCGTGGCCGGGACGCCCGGATGGGCGACGAACGGCAACCCGTCGACCGGCACGCCTGCAACAACGCTTGCGGCTTACGAGTTCAATGCCTTGATGGCGGAGGTCACGAACGCGATTTCCGCGGCCGGACTCATTCCGAGCCGGTTCGACAATACGCAGCTCTCCAAGGCCATCGCGTTGCTCGGTCTGCCGCCAATTGGTTCGGTGACCCAAATTGCCACGTCCAAGTGGAGTCCGCAGACGATGCCGCAGTTCGTCCCCTGCGACGGGCTGACCACGCGCACGCAGAATGTCGACCCGCAACTTCAGGCGCAATTTCAGGCGACCGCCTTCCTCCCCGAATATCTGCCCATCCTGGGCACTGCACAGCCGTTCGTCGCGTCGAGCATCGCCTTCAACGGCAGCTATTTCTGCGCGGTCGGCAACGGCTATGGCCTCGCGCTCACGGGATCGGATGGCATTGTCTGGAAGCCAAATACTTTTGCGCAAGCGCCGTGGGTCAAGGTCATCTGGGTGGCGACGCAGTCGCAATTTGTCGCGCTCTCGTCCGACGGCCATATCGGCACCTCCCCGGATGGGAAAACCTGGGCCGTTTCCCAGCCCCTATCGTCTGCCGCGCAATGGTCCTCCATCCGATGGACTGGCTCCCTCTTTTGCGCCATCGGTCTCGGCGTGAGCGCAACGTCCGCCGACCTGCTGACCTGGCAACTCGGGTCGATCGGCATGAACGCCTACGACGTTGCGTGGAATGGGTCGCTGTTTGTCGCCGTTGGAGCCGTCGGTACGGCAGGGAGCGTGGCCACGTCCACCGACGGCCTGATTTGGGCCGTGACGCAAAGCCCGACCCTCCAGTTCGCAGCTACTCGCATTACGCACAACGGCGCGACTTTTTGTGCTGCCGGACTGTATGTGTCCGGCAGTTTTGCGTCCGCATACTCCTACACATCCACGAACGGCACGTCCTGGACTCAGGGCACCCTGTCAACGTATGCCGTCAATATCAGCGACCTGATTTTCGACGGCACGAATTTCGTTGCAGTGTCTTCGACCCCCTATTCGAGTTCGACCGCGATCTCTGCAAAAAGCACAGACGGGCTCAACTGGACCGTCAGCACGTCGTCTCAAATGCTCTCGGCGGTTGCGGCTGGCAATGGGGTCTATGTTGGGGTGGGAAACAACAAATATCGGGACTCGACCGGGCCGTACTACGCGATTATGTCTACGGATGCGCTGACCTGGGTCATCAACCCGCTTCCCGGCGCCGGAGCACAAGGGGCATGGACCTGCAGCGCGAACAACGGCTCGCGATACGTCGCGCTGAACGCTGGGACGAACCAAGTCGCCACATCTACGGATGGGCGAGCATGGACACTCGGCACGCTGCCGGTTTCCGCCAATTGGTCGGCGATCACCTGGAACGGCTCCGTCTTCTGTGCGATCGCCAGTGGATCGTCCGCGGTGATCACGTCTCCCGATGGGCTCACCTGGGCGCTTGGCGCGCTGCCCAGCGTTGCGACATGGACAGCCATTGCATGGAACGGCACCGTCTTCGCCGCAGTGGCCTCTGGAGGCACAACGGCAGCCTATAGCAGCAATGGGCTGGCGTGGTCGTCGGCAACGCTGCCATCGAGCGGGGCGTGGTCTGGGATTGCTGCAGTCGGCAGCACGTTTTGCGCCATCGCATCCGGTGGCACCGCTGCTGCCACATCGACCACGGGCGCGACATGGGCGGTATCGACGCTCCCGGCAACGGCGAATTGGAGCGCCATTGCATCCAACGGAACCACGCTGCTGGCGGTTGCCTCCGGCGGGACGGCCGCCGCGACATCGACAAACGGCACCGCATGGACGCAGCGCACGCTGCCGGCGTCGTCTACCTGGTCTGATGTCGCCTGGAATGGTTCTGTGTTCTGCGCCGTCGCCACCGGCACAAGCATCGCCGCAACGTCTCCGGACGGAGTCACGTGGACGCAGATCACAACTCCGAGCCCAGCGAACTGGAGTTCGCTTGCCGGTGCGACCGGCACATTCCTTTTGACCAGTAACAACTCGAACGGCGTTGCCGGTCTGTTGTCTGCATCCGGTGTGTTTCTGGCACCGCTCGTGGCGTCGAACGATTCCCGTTTCATCAACATCATGCGAGTGATCTAACATGGCGCTTCCCACCTTCGTTGCTGGCCCGCTAACGGCTGCCGCGCTCAATGCGGCGTTGCAGGATGCGGTGTCTACAGCGCAAGCCGGGATGGCCCCGGCGAGCGGCAGTCCGAATTACGCCCCGGCGAGCGGCAGTCCGAATTACGCCCCGGCGAGCGGCAGTCCGAATTACGCTCCGGCGAGCGGCAGTCCGAATTACGCCCCGGCGGCGAATTACGTCATCAATCCGATGACCGCCGCAGGCGATCTCGTCATCGGGGGAGCAAGTGGCGCTCCAACGCGTCTTGCGGCGGGAGCAAACGGGCTTTTCCTCTCTCTTGTGGCGGGCGTTCCGACTTGGGCGTCCATACCGAGATTTTCCAACCTTGTTTCGTTCAGCGCAGGCGCGTCAGGAAATTGGACCGTTCCAGCGGGCATCTCCTTGGTCAAAGCGACATTGCTGGGAGGCGGGGGTGGAGGAGACGCAAGTGGCACCGGCTGCGGCGGGAGCGCTCCTTACATCGTGGCCATGATTACGGTCACGCCAGGAAACGCGATGCCGTATGCCGTAGGCGCTGGCGGCGCAAACGCCGCAAACGGCGGCAGCACATCGTTTGCGGGATTCGTTTCAGGCGGGGGCACTTACAGCAACACCGTCGGTTCAGGGCTGGGAGGAACTGTCACCCTGGGAACAGGCGCAGCCTGGAGTCTTCCGGGACAAAAATCCCATCTGTCAATTGATGCCACCCACGGTGCGGGCGGCGATAGTCCGCTTGGGACGGGCGCCGGTTATTACGCGCCAGCGCTGGGGCTGGGCGCCGGAGGCGCATATGGAAACGGCGCGACGGCCGGTACCGGCGGCATCTTGATCCTGGAGTATTGACATGCCAGCATATCTTGTGACAAGCGCCATTGGCGTGGTGCAGTTTGCCGCTATTTGTGAGGCGGAAAATGCCCCCGCCAATGGCGTCGAGGTCGATCTTGCAACGGCCAACACAGTGATCGGTTCCGGTCAGCCGCAAAACTGGGTATGGACTGGCACGGCACTCGAACCCGTGCCGCCAACGCTGCCACAGGCACAGGCGCAGCAAATCAATTTGCTCAGGCAGGCGTACAACGCAGCGATTCAAACGCCGGTGAGCTACACCAGCAAGGGCGGCGTCACAAAGACGTATCAGGCCGACCCGCAAAGCGTTGCAAACCTCACGCAAATGATGCTGGCATCCCAGGCTGCCGCCGCGACGCCAACGGGTTTCTACTGGGTATCTCTCGACAACACGCAAGTGCCGTTCGCCTATGCCGATATGCAAGGTCTTGCTGCGGCATTTGGCGCGCAAGGTGCAGCGGCGTTCCAGCACTTGCAAACCCTCAAGGCCGAAGTGCTGGCCGCGACAACAGTCAGTGGCGTGCAGGCAATCAACTGGTAGGAGACATCATGTCCAAAATCTCAACCGCCTTCGGGCGGTTTTTTTTCGTCTGCGTTTTGTGCTCGGCCGCGCCCGCGCACGCCACGCTCGGGCAACCTGCCATGTCGGCGCAGTTTGTGCAGACGCAGGCCGGGATCACGCAATACGCCAACGCCGCAGGCATCGTCTACGCGGTGACCTGGCAGACGCGGACGCCGGTCGATGTGCAATCGTTGCTCGGCAGCTACGCGGCGCAGTTCGATGCCGCCCGCAATCCCCGCGCAGGCCTCAACGCGCCGATGGTGCTCAACACGCCGCACTTCGTGGCGCACGTCTTTCAGACGCCTGGGCACTGGTTCGGACTTGCCTACATCCCCGCGCTGGTTCCGGCCGGCGTCAACCCGGAGTCGCTGAAATGATGAAACGTATGCTCGTCGTGTTGTTGCCGCTCGTCCTCGCGGCATGTGGCGGCGGAGGAAGTAGCGGCAGCGTCTCCAGCGCGACCACCCCGGCGGCTCCTACCTCGACGCCGCAGCCTCCGGTGTCAGTGGCATCGACCCCGATCGCGGTTCACGGGTTCGACACCGGCGATCTGATGCCAGCGATCAATCGGCCGTATGTCACTGTCACGGTCTGCAATCCGACGGACGCGAGCAAGTGCGTGACGATCTCCAATGTCATGCTCGATACCGGCTCGGCAGGATTGCGCATCTTCCCGTCAGCGGCTGCCGGACTGGATCTCCCATCGACCGGAATGAACGAGTGTGTGCCGTTCGTCAACGCCGCAACGTGGGGGCCGGTCGATACCGCGACCGTTACCGTCGCAGGGGTCAGCGCGACAGTGCCGATCCAGGTGATTGACCCGCACACCACGCAGCCGATCCCGGTGACCTGCAGTGGCTATCTGCAAACACCGCAGCAGATGGGCGCGAACGGCCTACTTGGCGTCTCCGTCAACCCGCACGATTGCGGCGGCGGCTGCGCAGGCAGCGCCAACAACCTGATGTACTACGACGCGACGACCGGCGAAAACATCGCCGTTCCCCGCAGCCAACAAGTTACGTCTCCCCTCTACGCCGCGGGCGTGCCGGCCTACACGATCGATTTCCCCGCGGTCCCGTTCGACGAGACGTCCGTCACGGGCGCCCTCGAATTGACTGCCCCGAAAACAGGCTGGATCAGCGCCGGATCGGCGGTGCAATGGACGATCAACTATGGCGCTCAACAAGGGCTCTACGGCATCCTGGACACGGGGACCAGTTCGTATTGGGTCAACCTCCCGAGCACGCTGAACGCCGTGTGTGCGCTCTCGACCTACGGCGAATTGTGGATGTACTCGCCAACGCAGCCGATCGTGACACCGTACACGATCAGCCAGGGCGCAAGCCCGATGACAGCGGCCGAAAACGCGACGAGCAGCGGGACGTTCACGGTTTCGAACGCCTGCAACGATCTCTTGCAAGGGGCCGTTGTGTCGCCGTATCTGGGCACATCCGTCGGGACCGCCACGATGGCCGGCGCGGCGATTGCGGATTTCGGGATGCCCTTCTTCTACGGCAAGAAAATCAGCTTCTCTTTTTACGGGACATCAACTGGGCCGGCCGTCGCAATTAACTGACCTATTCCTTCAACTGACCGCAAAGGACGGCCATGCAAGACAAGACAGACATCCTCCGTTGGCTGCATCAGCACATCCCCTTCGCCGCCATGCTGGCCACCGAGGAAATCGGCAAGCGCCCGCTGCTTACGCGCCTGGTTGAGAGCGTCATCGTGGCCGTCGCGGCCGGCGCGCTTTCCGCCTACGTGACGATCAACGTCTTGCAAGCCGTGCACAGCAGCCAGATCGACGACATCCGGCGCACGATGGCGCAGGAACATAGCGACAGCATGCAGCAATTCCAAATGTTGCAGCAGCAGATTTCTGATTTGACGTACCAGACGGGACAGCGGAAATGAGCGTCGAACAACAGCATGCGGAGCGCGAAACGCTGAGTGTCGAGGTCAACATACCGGGCCATGATCCGCGTGTCACGACCGAGCTATTCCGCACGTCGAAGGCGGCGCTGATCAAGCGTGATGGTGGCCGATGCTATATCTGTGGGCGTACTGCCGAAGAGAGTGGCCATCCGCTTGAATCGCATCATTATCCAGTAGAGCGCTCTCTTGCTATGGCATGGGACTGGCCGCGCTTCATCCGCGACGCCAAACTTGGATCATGGGGGCCTCATGCGCAGGCGTTCGATTGGGGATCCTTTGATCCCAAGACCGATCCCTATCAGTTTGTCGATGACCAGACAGTCAATGGGATGCTGCTGTGCAAGGAAGACCACACGGGGAAAGATTCCGGAATCCACATGCTTCCGTGGCCGCTTTGGATATGGCGAAAATATGTCCCTGAAGGCTATGAAATACGCCCCGGCAAGGATATGAAACACGATTTCCCGGCGTAAAATAGACGAGGCCCGCACAGTGCTAGAACACGATGCGGACCTCTGACCAATATCCATGAAAGGGCATGAATGATGGCTATCCGTAAGCTTATCACTGCTGGCGAACGATTCGGTAGACTCACGATCCTCGAAGAAGCTGATCCCAATCAAAAGACTGGGCAACGTCGAGCCTACGCTCGCTGCGATTGCGGAACAATCTCGGACTACAACATGGCGCAGATGCGTAGCGGGCATACGTCATCTTGCGGCTGCTACAACAAAGAGCGGAAAATTCGGCATGGTCACGCCAGATCGACCACTTATCAGTCGTGGGTATCAATGAAGACGCGATGCACCCCCGGCCACGGACACACAAATTATATTTCTCGCGGAATAACGGTATGCAAAAAATGGATCGATTCTTTTGATGCGTTTTTGAATGACATGGGCGAACGGCCAAAAGGAACAACGATCGATCGAATCGATAACTCAAAAGGGTACGCAAAGGATAATTGTCGATGGGCGACTGCCTCTCAACAAGCGAATAACAGAAGGAATTCCCATACTGCAACTGCATTCGGTCGGACACAAACACTCATGGAATGGTCGAAAGAAACAGGAATTCCTTTTCAAACCATAAGGCACCGGAAATTAAGAGGATGGACTGATGAAAAGGCCGTTTCAGCATAGAAACAAGAGAAATTCAAAGACCCGCTTCGGCGGGTTTTTTGTTAGAT
>JAEHJW020000612.1_pt1 | contig 40128 bp, 55 predicted proteins | sample 9271431 | NCBI WGS metagenome assembly JAEHJW02 | reverse complement strand
CCCGAGCATCGCCGTACACCCGAGCATTGCCGGACACCTGAGCATTGCCGGACACCTGAGCATTGCCGGACACCCAAGCATTGCCGGACACCTGAGCAAGATTATCTTCTTTTTGAACCCAACCGCCCAGATCGCCTTCTTTAACGTCCTCGAATGAACGAGTAGCTTTGATTTGGTGTAAAGTAATCCCGAAATATTCCTTGGTAACCTCGGTCAATATGAATTTTTGCATTTAATTGTGTCCTCCTTCAAATTCTTATGTTTTTAGCAGAAACTCTTAAATTTGTGGTATACTACAGGTGAATAATTTTCTTTAGCGGCTCTCTTCAGGAGGCTGCTTTTTTTTATGCGCTGGACTAGGCTATAACAGCTTACGGAGATATCCACCACGATAGGAAGGCTTGTCTGCTGATTGAAACCAACGCGGTTGATTCTGATGTCGTCAGTAGCTAATTCCATGGTGTCGCGGAAGTCATTGTCTGACATTGGACCTACGATCGATTCAAGGATCATTCTGAGCATTAGCAACTACCCCCTTAGTCTGAGCAGCCTTCACAGTATCGCGGGTATCCGACTGGCTCCCCAATATAGCTGCCGCACATCTCACACAGCGTTCCATCAAGGTGCATTTCGGCAACCTCTGCCTCGCATGGCGTTCCTTCGTTAGAATTTGGCACTTGTTTTTCACCTCCCCTCAATGAGTTGTCCACCAGTTACAGTCGCATTGATCCACCACGGAAAATAACTGAGACTAGATGCTGGTCTTTCATCCGTTGTTGGTAGTCGGCTACGGCCAGACGGATGCGACGGGACTTGAGTAAGAACTTACGGAGTAGTTTCATCGTTTTCACCTCGCTTTCAATAACCCACTTTTTCACAGTCACGCTATCGCCTTAACCGACCTGCGACTGAGTTGCTCTGTGAGGATCTTCTTCCTCTCCTGAAAATCAGGTATCCCCACGATCAGTCCAATATCGATCCGTTGGAGGACCTTAATACTCTCAATCTGTGCCGGTGTTAAGAATGGTCTGATTGAGGATACTTTGAAGAGATTATGGGTTTCCTTAAACTGCTTCGTTGACATCCCTAAGACGATGCGGTTGATCATGTCTAGTTCGTTTGAGAAGTGGTAATGCTTTGGCTCCTCGTGCTGGTCCATAATCGCTTGAGTGAATTCGGGGAAGTCTGCTTTGGCCTCGTAGAGATTACGAATGAAGGTTTCCATTTCGTTGAAGCGATTTATGTAGGCCTCTTTGAATTGTGCTGCCTTCTTTCCGGTGAATCCCATTACGATAAAAGCGAAGCCATCTTTGGTCATTAGGATCTCAGGCTGCTTTTTTCCTCGTGAATCCTTGTAAGTTGATGGCGTAAAATTCCGCCGCGAGAATTCCTCACTACAGTTACAATTTCTAATTGCTTCCAATACGTCTTTGTGTTCCTTATTGAAAACTTCAGCCACGTACCGGCTGCTAACAACTGGGACACTATTCTTTTCTGTTACGCCGTATATGTCATTTGGGAGAATTAAGTTACTCATGGTCCCTCCTTTTTGAGGACTAGTTTTTACGAACTAAGCTTTAGCCTGTTCGATCTCCTCTGAAAAGTTCTTTAAAAATAAATTTGCCACTAAGTCAATCGCTTGCTGTGGGTTTGGGTGTGGTACGATTTTTACAGTAACTGTTAATTTGGGGCATTTCTTCATTTTGAATCCACCCTCAGCGTTCCATATTCGCAAGTTTCTTCACGTGATCGATTCCCGCGCATAGTTGGGCATAAAGGGCTATCTCTTTCTTTTCCCTCTTTTGCTTTATTATCACTATTAGTTGTATTGAAAGGCAAAAAAATATCTTCCAACTTACACCCAAATAGTTCTGCCATTCTAATAGCTAAGAGTGAACCGGGCCTTTTTAACCCCTCTTCCATTTGGTACATCATTCCTGCGCTTATCCCTAGTTTTTGTGCACTTTTCTTTGCTGTTTCAAATCCGGATCTAACTCTCAGTTGGGTAATGTGGTTTGCCATCTCATCACCACCTTTCTAGTTCACAATACAACTATTAGTTACATAAATCAAGTCCAAATACAACTAATAGTGTTATATTATGTCGTATTGTCTCTCTAATGCTCCGAATTACTCAATCATTCGCAGAATATCACTTAATGTTGTATTGACTGAAATTATAACTAACGGTTATAATACAAATAGAGGTGATATAGAAATGATCGGTAGAATAATTAAAGACCTTAGGGCCAATAAGAGCGTAACGCAAGAAGAATTAGGTAAGGCTATCAGCCTCACTACTTCTATGATCGGCATGTATGAAACTGAAGCTAGAAAACCAAGCTTGGAGGTACTAAAGAAACTCGCAGACTATTTTAACGTATCAACCGATTTTCTACTTGGCAGAGGGGATTTTAATGAAGGATGGGTTATAAGAGAAGAGCGAGAATCCCAAGGACTATCAGCTAAAGAGCTAGGACTAGCCGTGGGCGTAGATGAGTTTGAGATTTTGCAATACGAATCCGATGACTCGCCTATTAGTCGTCCGCTGATCGAAAAAATAACAAAAGCGCTGGGCACGTCATTCCTTGCTCTACTTAATAAGCATGGGCTCTACGACGAACAGATACCTGCTCATTTCAACGGGGATGTGGATAAATACATAGCTTTCAAAGAGGCTGAAGCCCAAGACGCGCAAAGTGAAACACGCGACGTTGAGACAATAGCCGCACACCACGAGAGGGAGGAATGGACGGAGGAAGAATTAACAGATATCGAGAAATTTAAAGAGTTTGTACGTTCTAAACGGAACAACAATAATTGAACTGAGGTGATCCATGCTTTATCAAATGCTTCTTAACGAAGCGGATAGACAGAATGTTGCCGTGTATGAGAACTCCATGGGATCTAAGATCAAGGGTCTTTACGGAGATAATATAATTTGGCTTAACCGGGGATTGGCATCGAAGACAGAAAAAACATGCGTCCTTGCTGAAGAGATGGGGCATTACTATACAACCTATGGAAATATCTTAAATCAAAAAAAGATAGTCAATGTAAAGCAGGAGAAACGCGCCAGAAATTGGGCCTATGAAAAATTGATGCCTCTTGAAATGTTTACTAAGGCATTTGAAGCAAGTGTTTCTAATCGTTATGAGTTGGCAGAATTTTTAGGGATAACCGAGGCTTTTTTAGAAAAGGGCATAGGGCATTACAAAGAAAAATTTGGTTTATACACCGAATGGGATGATTATCTTATTTATTTTGATCCCCTTGGAGTAATTAAGCTATTTGATGGCTAACTTTGAATTAGATGAGGTATTAGATATGAATGCTATTCGCGCGGCGGCATACGCAAGATATAGCTCAGACAACCAGCGGGAAGAATCCATTACGGCCCAACTTAGTGCCGTAAAAGAATATTGCCAGCATAAAGGTTATGTTCTTACGAACGTGTATACCGATGAAGCCAAAACTGCGACCACAGATCACAGGGCTGGTTTTCAAAAAATGATTGCGGATAGCGGACTTAATCTATTCGACGTGGTTATCGTACATAAGTTTGATAGGTTTGCCCGTAATCGGTATGACTCAGCCTCTTATAAAAGAAAATTAAAAGTTAATAAGGTTCGACTTGAAAGCATTTTGGAGCAACTTGACGACTCACCAGAGTCAGTTATCCTAGAATCTGTTTTAGAAGGCATGGCTGAGTATTATTCGAAAAACCTTGCACGTGAAGTTAGAAAAGGCCTGCAAGAAAACGCAAAAGCGGGGATACACAACGGTGGCCGCGCTCCATACGGTTTAAAGGTCAACCCTATCACTAGAAAATACGAGATCGATGAGACTCAGTATAAGGCTGTCCAGATGTATTTCAACGGAGTTATCGCCGGTATACCACTTGCCGAAATTGCCCGCCGAATTAATGCCGAGGGATTCCGAACATATACCGGCGATAAGTTTAAAATAACTAGTTTTGATACCTGGGCGTATAACAGAAAATATAAGGGTGATTATGCTTGGGATGTTTCGACTAAGAAAGACGCGGAGGGAAAACGAAACGGACACACTAAAAAACCACTGGAAGAACAAACTATAATACCCGGTGTGATACCGGCCATAATTTCAGTTGAACTATGGGAAAGGGTGAATTCCTTGATGAAAGAAAGACAGCGAACAGGCGGAAGTATGACAGCGAAAGAAATCTACCTGCTTAGTGGAAAGGTTACTTGCGGTAGCTGTGGCTCTAATTACTTTGGTGAACGCTATAATAGCCGCGGAAAACACTATGCATATTACAAATGTTCGGGGAAATGCGGAAATAAAGGGATTGATAAAGACGTATTAGAAAACTCTGTTTCAGAAAAATTAGTAGCGACTTGTTTCAATGAATATAGCATGAAAGAAATAGCGGATAGGGTTAAACAACTCTATTCAGAACGAAAGAAGAATATTAATAACGAAATAGAGCCAATAAAAAAGGAAATCAGTAAACTAGCGCTTAAAATAAATAATTGGCTGGATTTGATAGGTGAAGGAACCCCTGAAAAACACTTGTACGCCCAAAAGATAAGCGAAGCGAATGAGAAGAAAACATTTCTCGAATCACAGCTCGTAAAAATGAATGTTATAGCCGATACGCAATCAATCGATGAATCAATTCTCATTAAAGTACTTAACGCCAAAAAAGACCAGCTCCTATCTGCCGATGATGGCGATAGAAAGCAAGTCTTTCAGGAGTATGTTGATAAAGTTGTTGTTAATAAAGTTCAAGACGATGAGGTTAACATCGAATTAACTGTTAGGTGCTTCAATGGCGGAGGCGAACTGACACTCCTGAAGCACCTAACATTTTCCTATCAGAAATAAACCAAAGTCTCCTGCATGGAGTGCCGGGGCTTTTGTTTATTTCTGATAACTGTTGTATAATTTCTTCTCCCCCAGGCGCACTTCTTCCAAAATCTATTTTGCTAAGTTCATGCCTAACGATAGACACTTAAGACAGGCTTTATGAAGTAATGAGTAATCATTGAGACTTCTATAACTCTCGTGTTCTAAAAGTAATTTCGTAGGTTTAGCTCCTAAAGCCCTTAAATTTCTTAAAGCATCTATGGATTTATTACTATTATCTTGAAAGCTTGATTCTAGCAAACATTCTCTGTGGGCTCGATCAATAACACCATCGATTAGATTATTTGTATGCTTAGTTGCTTCATCTAGTAATGTGTATTCAGCAGAGATCCCCGCGGATTGCATTGTGGTCTTGAACATCATTCTTCCTCCTTATAAAGCGCGCCTATTTCAACTCCTAGTGCTACTGCAATTATTGACAATGCTTTTACTCCAGGATCCCTCCCTTCCTCAATCGCTGCAATGTATCCCTTGCTTAGCCCTGTGGCCTTAGCTAGATCGCTCTGAGTCCATCCTTTTTCCTTGCGGAGCTTTACAATAAGCTTGCCTACCATTTTGTCATTCCCTTGATGCTACCTATAAGTCTATAACTAAAGTCGTGTCGAATAAGGCAGTATTAACTACTTCTAAAAGTACATATTCTGCGACAAAGTTAGACTAAATCAAACTAAAATATAGAATTATTTCTATATTTTACGACATAACCACCCTATTCCGCCATGGAAGGATTTATGAGATATTTGCTGAATGGTTATCCGTGGCGGTGATTTGTTTGAATTTAGAGGATAATAACATCCAATTTATATTGGATAAGCGCGGCTGGTCACAACAAAAGCTTGCAGATAAAGTAGGAGTGTACCAAGGTGACATAAGTGATATAGCATTAGGAAAAAGGACCCGCCTTACGCTTGTTCTTGCAGCTAAAATATCGAAAGAACTAGGGTATTCCGTAGAATTTCTTTGGCCAAGTTTATTTAAATAAAATTTTTTCAAAGGAAACGTTGCTTGATTTATAGAAATAATTCTATAAATCAAGCAAATAGCAAAACTCCCAACACTAGCATTCGGAGTTTTGCTATTTCCTCACATAATTTGTTGCAAAACCATTAAGATTGTCGACGGCAGGAAATCACGCTAACTCATGGAAAGTCTATTGATTAGATAAAGAAGGAATAGGGTGTGTGATTTTATGGGATTCAGATTTAGGCAACAGATAGGTCCTAAATGGTTGAAATTAAACATCAGTAAAAAGGGTCTAAGCTCCGCGAGTGTTAAGATCGCTCCAGGTGTAACCCTTAACTCTAAGCGTGGTACAACTGTAGGAGTTCCTGGAACAGGCATGAGCTATAATTTTGGCAATAGAGCTGGAACTAATGCAAACGATATAGGGCAGCGTCAAGAGATGTATTCCGCAAGGCCCCGGTTTTCTTGGCTTTGGTTCATATTTTGGTTATTGATATTTTTTCCAATTGCTATTTTTTATTGGTTTACAAGAGAACACTAAACGCAAAAAGGCCTCCGGCGATTAATCGCAGGAGGCCTTCGTTTTTTTATGCAAAAGTTGATGCGCGGGATCGTTTTACTGTGGATCAGGATCAGCGGCAATCGGCGCTAATGGGTCCGTGATCGTCGGGGTAGCTGCGCTAAAAGTAAAATCCTTGAGTATCTGCTTCATAATAGGAGTAAGCCCTTCAATAATTTTCTCCATCGGGATGTTTTTTCCAAAATCTATTTTACTGAGTTCCGCCTGAATAATACTGGATACAGACCGAGTTACATCGTCCACTGGAAAGTCTTTGACCGGCAGCTGCTTGGCATCAACGAACCCCTGGCCGAGAATGTAGCTGGCCCCTAGGATCACTAGATAGAGAACATCGGCGGTGGGCATACCGAGTCCGAATATAAAGTTACCTACAACCAAGGCAACCAATGCTATGAACACCCACAGTTTTCGAGATTTTAATTTATCTGACATGCTAATCATCCTTTCAAATAGGTTTTTGAGATTACTCTTAGCCCTTGAAGAAATCCAACAACAGGGCTAAAACTTTCCGGAGTAGCGCAACTGCCCCGCTCTCCGACACTGAAGGAACTATGACTACCTCCTTGGCTATCTCACCGTAGATCCGGACAACGTCCTCACCATACCCATTCCCGGGTACTGCCCAATGCCCATTCAAGTCTTCCCAGTTTGGGCGACTGCCCCGCTGAACCAAACCAAAGCGCGGATCTATCTGTGCGTAGTCACCTAGATCACCCGTCGAGGCATAGGCAAAAAGGTGTTGCAGCTGCGCGATCACTCCTGCCTCTGGAGTTAAGAACGTCGCGCCCGTGACTCCCTCTCCGACCGCTCCAATTCCGGCGAAGTTATTTTGTCCTGGCTTTACGTCTCCGCCAAACTTCAGGTACCCAGTTTCCTTAATCATCTGGGCCACAGCGTAACCCCATCGGATTCCCAGTACTTCACCATGTTTCTTATAGTGAGGAATGATGTCCAGAGCAACAGGATTATGCTTGAGTAAGAACTGTCGGCACTGTTCGACTGTGACCGTTTCTATGCCCATTATTGGCGTTTTAGGCAGTGTAGGCTCTGGCGCAGGTGTTTGTGCCTTAACGTACTCAAAGACGCTTGCACCATCCGTATTGCGTTGCACAAGTCCTTTTTGTGCTTGCCCATCATTGACCGCCCTTTTGACTTCGGCAACTGCCGCGTCTTGTGAGCTAAGTGCCATGGTTTGCTTGCCGTCTAGGATTACGCGGTACAGAATCAGGAGTGGCGGCTGGGTAATAGGTGGAATCGTTGGCTCTGTATAAGCGACCCCCATCGCACGACTGAGGCCTTTACAGATAGCTGTAGCTACAAGCTCATCCCATGAATCCTTCATCATCAGTAACTCTTCGGCTGGATTCGATATAAATCCGATCTCGGTCAAGACAGCTGGGTAACCAATGGTTTCGCGGAGAACGTGATAGTTAGCAAACTTTACTCCACGATCGGTAAGTCCTGTTGCCTCGACGAGCTCTTTCTGAATCTCTCGAGCGATCTTTTCCCCCATTCCTCCTGGAGATAAGGCATAGGTCTCAACCCCGTGTGCACTTGGATCGCTGACGGAGTTAGCGTGAATCGAGAGAAAAACATCCGGTTTGAAATCGTTCGACTGATCGGTGACATCTTCTAGGTCTCCGTCCTGGATCGCAAGTATATCCCATCCGCTGGCTTTTAGTTTTGCAACTGTCTTAACTCCGACCTCGCGGGTCTCCGTAGCTTCCTGTAATCCAGTCGGGCCAATAGCACCTGGATCGTATCCTACATCTTTAGGTCCATGGCCGTAGTTAATTACACCTTTCATTTTCTTTACCCTCTCCTTCTTGGGTCTTGCTCTTTAACTTATCAAGAGCCTGGAAAAACTGTTTTGGTATAGGTATACCCATTTTGCCAGCATTCTCTAGAATACTAATTGTCTCATTAGAAATTAAACTGTAAATGATGGCATTACGAACAAAGTCGTTTCCACCGATCAGAAAATCTATCTTCTCTGCTACAACCACCAAGGAGATCAACGCGAGCTTTTTAACGATCCCGCGCAGGCCCTTCTGGCTATTGAGCTCTTTATTGATCCAAGCTTTGGACAACCCAGTGAGATAGTCGATGATGATAAAGGTCACTAGGATTTGTACTAACGAATCATATCCCCCGATCAGCCACGCTAAGAATGCGCCTATACCGGCTAGATAACCCCAATAATCATTCAACAAATCCCCCGCCTTTCGCGAAACAAAAAAAAAATAACGCCTTGTAAGGCGTGTACATTGTGTTAGTAGAAGGGCAAAGAAAAAAGACTATCTCTAGTCCCTGCTTTGCCCGTATTTAAATTTAAACCATTAAGTATACATCACCAGTGATTTCAAGATACTGCTCAGGTGTAATCTTCTCAAACCCGACATATCTACCTACTTGAGCCCTTGTCGCCCAGCCTTTGTCGTAATACATCTTAATGCGCTCGAAGTCAGTCATCTTACATCCCTCCCATCAATAGGCGTAAATCAATGTCGACGAGTTGCTGGCCTAATATTTGGTTTTCCTGTTGCATTCCTAGAATTTGTAAGTCTTTTTCGACGAGTTGTTGACCGAGGATTTCGGTTTCGGATGGTATTCGAATTGGTGCTGGTAGTTCTGCTAACCTTTGCAAGTACGATTCACTAGGTACAACAAGAGTCCTAACAACCATTCCGTTATCCAATTCCTCTATTTCGTGTAAACCGTCCTCGTCAGTTATCTGATAAGAGTTTAAAATTTCAGGCAAAACGTCTCACCCCTATTCGCTTATTTTTAAACTAAGGATTTACTACCAAAAAGCTTTATTTTGGAATCAGAATCGAACAGTGCGGAAAGCGTTATGCGACTTATGGTTGCATTGTAATCCCAAGTTCCGTCCATCTTTAAAAATTTACCCTCATAACTTGTTGAACCCATAATTGTATGGTAGGCGGGGTTATGGTTAGAAATTAATATATCAACAATATTTGTTCCATAAGGTGCTCCGAATTCCTTAACCGCACCCGTAAATACGACGTCTGAGGAATTAAGCACAGAGGTTATAACACCATTGTTATTAGTCCATGCGCTATGCGTGGTCATTATTCCGTTGAATCGGATAGATAGGTCCCTTACATTTACATCGCTGCTCTTTACATGGGCAATTATCCTGTAAGTGTTATAAGCCGGTATGCTTGTAAAGTCGGCGGAAGTAAAGTCAGTGGCAGATGTCTTTGTTGCGAGTAATTCCCACACTATTGAACTTGTGTTTATGGCTGAGATAACATTTCCCAGATGCGTAGTTGGGACTAAATTAGAGGCATCTAAGGGAGCAACGCCGTTTGCAATACCCCTATCGGCGGGGGTTAGTACTTTAGTCCATGCTGACCATACGCTATTTTGAGACTGCCTTATGTAAGGCGAATTTACACCCAAGGGATAGGCTATTTGGATAGCATACCCGGCCATGTTGATATGTTGAATCACCTCAACATAATGCCATGTAGCCGCTGTTGGTGCATTTATTAAACCACTACCCTCATAAAATCCCGTCGCTATTACGGTGTTTAAGTCTAGCCCAGTAATAGTAATGGCAGTCCCATTATCGGCGCAAAGCTGTGTCAATTGCTTTAGATCAAATAGTCTTTGCTCAATCTTGTTCATGTTTAATGCTGATATAGGTGTCGCGCCATCAGCCCAAGTGGTTTTTACATATGCTGCCATTACTGTATCACCTCCACTGTCCAGACTACGGTTAGGCTGTTGGCATTATCCTTCTCTATAGTTACGGATTGAGTCACTATTTCTGTCCCTGTGCCTAAAGTTGTTGTTGCTCCATTTCCATACAAGGATAAAGTTATTATGCTTCCATTACCTTCTATTTCGGATAACCAAAAGGTAAACTGCTTCTTTTTTGAGGTAATCACATCAACGCTAGTAGGTATCTTTCTAAAAATCTCCCCAGAAGCAGTCTTTATAGAGATTACAGTTATCGAGTCCATGCTCGCTGCAATCGTTGCAGCCAACACCAGCGCATTCGCCGCAGTTGTCACACTCATAGGATCACCCCGGTTCCACAAATTGTCTGACCGCAGATATGATATTGGTGCAGGAACCACGTCAAACCATCATCGACAAATGTCGGAGTGGATATGCTGTCGCCAAAATAAACATACTTCTCAACTACTCCGTCGTTATCATTAAACAAAGTTTTTTCGAGCGCAGCTAGGCGTTTGTTCATATCCTTTAGTATGCTTACGGCATCACGTTCCCTACTTGCGAGCTGTAGAGCGGGGTTTATGATACCGCTAGTGTCCGACTCATAGACGACTTCTTTGATTTGCATGTACTCGTCGATATTGAGAAAGGGGATCTCGATTTTGATAAGCTCACCAGGCTTATAAGTTCCTTCGATTGGCTCGATCTTTCCATAGATAACGGGGCTCGAATACCTGGACAAATACTGCAGACCCATTTCCTTGGCAAGTATTTTATCGTCTACGTCCACTTTATAGATGTCCTCGAATAACCCGTATTTCAATTGGGAAGCGAGATCTTCTAGCAGTAGTTTAAAGGGGTACTCATAACTGTAAACGATTGTTCCTGTCCCGCTTACGCATAGGTCTGGGATTAATAATTTCTCACTGGCGTTTAGCAGAAAATGCTTGGTTCCTACTTTATTGATGTTCTGTATCCCGACTGTTTTCACTACGCCCCCAATTGTCACAGCTACGCTTGTTCCATCAGGCGCTCGCGGGGTATATAAAAGGGGTATCGGAACTGTGCCGACTGTTATGCTTTGCGTGAATGGGTCAGAAGTTGCCTTACCACCTTTTACCCAAAGCTTATTGACAAGCTTGCTTGCGTCTGGCGTAAAGCTTGATGTACCACCTTTGAAATTTATATTTGCCTGACTCAGAACTATTGGGTTTACCCTGGAAGATTTATCAAAGAAATTAACGTCTAGGTTTTCGTCCACATACCAATCGTAAGCAGCGATCTGACAAAGTTGCTCCATGGCGTCCCAGAGGTAATTGTCACCAAAGCGTATGGTCACGACCTTGGTGCAAGATTGGATGTTTATTCTTGTCGCCCAAGGGACGTACTTACTAAACAGGTCCGTCACAATATCGCTTACTGCTACGTCCGTATAACTCTCTGTTACAATAATCTTCTGCGTCCGGGAGGTGTAAGATGACCCCTCGAAATCCAATGTCCGGAATGTGCCGTCTAGTGACTTTGGCGGCTTAACCACCCAACCCCTGAATACGTTTTCATCTTGAAAAATTTGGACGTCGGATCCTACTGGGAAGGTATCAACGAGTGACTCATCAAAGCTTAGTAAGGATAGGCTGAACGAGCCCGCTCTATCATTTGTGGATAGAGCTGTTTTGCAAGACTCATAAGACACTATTTCCTGTTGCACTCCACCAGGGGGCGTCATCTTGATTCTTGTGCCCATTAAAAATCGCCCCCTGTGCTAAGCCCGTAAGTATTGGCTATCTCCCCACTAACTATCTTTGCGAGCTCTTTCATGCCTCCAGATCCAACCACTGTTCCTTGATTAATAAATTGTACAATTAGCCCGCCGGTGCTTTTGCGATTGATCGCAGAGTTCTTTGCCATCTCCATGCTCACATCATGTGGGATAATCCTTGTCCCACTGGGGAGGTCTAGGATCTCACCGCCCAGCTCATTGACCCAAGTCAATCCACCCTCAAAGTTATCTGTCCCACCTGCGTGCTCTGGAACGTTCTTTGAGAGCTTCGAGCTTGTGCTAACGTTCTTACTTGAGGCAGGAGTACTGTTCCAACTTTTCAGCCAATCAATGGCGGTCTTGATTGCCCCGGTAACTTTCTCGAAAACGCTTACCACATCTTCGACCACTCCAATCACGATATCAAAAGCCGCCTTAACGACGTCCCCGATGAGAGGAAATGTCGGAGAAATAAAGTCCCATAACGCTTTAAGAATAGGCAATAATAGGTTTTTAAAGATATCCCAAACGATCGTGACGACATTTTTAATAACTGTAAATACGCCCGATACGATAGTTTCTATTTGAGGCATATAACTACTAATCATGTTGTACAGACCAGCGATGATCGGTAATAGATTTTCCTTAAAAAACGTCCAGGCTCCGGTTACGACTAGCAATATCGCGTCAAAAACACTTTGCATCGTTGACTGTATTTCTGGCATGTGCAACATCACATAATCGTATACCTCTTTGTAAATCGGCAATATATTCGTCTTGAAGAAGTCCCAAAGGGTTTTAACCACAGTTATGATAGCATTGAAAACGGTTTCGCTAGTCGCCTGAATGGCTGGCCAATTGGTCTGGATAAACGAAGAAACCCCTTGAATAATTGGCATGAAGTTTTTCTGGAAAACGTCTGTGGCCCCCCCAACAACACTCCCGATAGCGCCAAAAACATTTGTGAAGAAATTAGCGATAGCGGGAAGGTGAGGCGTAACCCAGTTTAAGAACTCCGTCATTTTTGGCAGTAACGCGGTTCCAATAGTTTCAGTCACATTTCCCATGGCGTTCTTTGCGATCTCCAACTGACCCGCGAATGTTTTACCGGCTGCCTCTGCAGATCCGCCAAACTCCTTGTTAAGCTCAGCCAGGATGATCTTTTGAGCCCCCGCCATGTCGCCGGTCTCCTGGAGCTTCTTGATCACAGATTTCTGATCTTCGCTAAAACTAACGCCAACTCGACTTAAGGCCGTAATCCCGTTTATCGGATCGTTCAACGCTTTACCCAGGGCTATGGATTGCCCGGCAGCATCTCCACCCAAAGCTGTGGCCATATCGAGCGCTGTTTTAGTTGCATCGGGAAATACGTCTTTACCGATATTGGTAAATGTGAGAAGCAATGATTCAGCGGCCTGCGTGGATTCAGCTGAAAACTTTGTTGTCCCTTCTAGGGCATCCGCTAGATCGGTCAGCTCATCCCGTGTAACTCCTGCTGCCCCACCAGTAGATTCCAGGACCGCGTCTAGCTGAGCAAGAGACGATTCTGCTTCTGCCGCATCCCCAATGGATGCTAAGGCTATACCGCCCAAAGCCACCGCGAGTCCAGCACCCCATTTAGCAACCGACCCGATCATACTCCCAAAACTACCTGATGTTTTTTGAGCCTTAGTTTCTATGTCGTCGAGCTTGCCCTCAACACCTTCGTCTTTTAGAAGGATCGAGCCAAAAAGACTGAATATCTCCAAATCGTGTCACCTCCTTCGGGCATTGCAAGGGCATCTATTGACTAATAGATGCCCTTTGATCAACTTCTTTAATTCTCTCGGCAGCCTCGAGGATCTGTTTAATGTCGGCTTTCTCTACTGTCTTCGTCTTGGCCTTGAATGCTAAATCCTTGTAATCTTTGAAAGACATGAACGTTTCCGCGTTCATTTTTCCAAAGTCAACGAGCCACTGCTGCCAAAGCCTATCTTCAATATCTTTCCTGTGTGCGTCTACAAGCAGCCGTGTGACGTTTTTCAAGCTAGATTTTGTAGTTGGGGTAATCCCATAGTGGCTATGCAATAAATATAATGTTTTCGAGTAACCTACTGCATAGCCTGTTTTAAAAAATCCGTCGTATCCTTGTCCTCAAAGATAGTTCTAACGCTGTTGATGGTTTTCATAAAACTTTGCGTTTTAACTTCTTCAACGGTTTTATCTTCAAAGACTGCAACAATCTCAAAGATTTCGGTCTTTACCTTTGCGGAATTAGCTAAGACAAATTTCAGGAGACCAATCCCCAGAATCTTCTCATTGGGTTTTTCTTTCCCTTTAATTTCTTTGGCAATTTTCTCTCTGTAACCGTCCATGTCTAATTTGTCATACATCGCTACGACGCTAGGTAGCATGTCAAAGGCTTTCTCAGTGTTAAACAATTTAATCACGCCATTTCAAATTATTTTGAGAGTATAAGAAGCACCCTTTCATCGGGTGCTTCTTAAGATTTAGTTATTTACAACTGATAGCTCTGCAAAGGTTTGTAATTCCACTGCACTGACTGACTTGATCCTAACACCGGCAAGTGGCAGCGTGTACGCGATGGTAACAGCCTGTCCACTCGTAGGAGGAGTAGTTAGTGTTAATAGGATCGTGTTGAGTTGATTCGTGCCTCTTGCGATGGCGGTGATTACGTTGGCGACATCATTGACCTTAGCTACAAACCCATCTTTAAATACGGCCGCATTTACAGTGTCGCTAAAAGTGAGTTGAATCTTAGCGTTGTCTATCACCGGGGATCCTGATAGATTAAACGGCACTCCTATACTCGCTTTTGGATATCGGATTTCGTAAGGCATTACACTTGGCGTTGCTGGATCCACGTGAGCGGTAAACGTCACCGGCAGGACTATGTCTTTTTGATCCTCGGTTTTGATCTGCAATCCGCCTAAGCAAAGAGCATTTTTCAAAAGGATTACAACTGGGTAAGTACTCCCACTAAGGATCCCGACAATAGCAATATTCTCCAGATAATCCGCGTCTGCGATTACCGTCTTGCCGGTAATGATGTCGTAATTTGTATCACTCGCAGTATCTATGCTCCCGATTAGCGCCATCTGTAAAATTTCAGGTGTAACCTCAAGGAAATTCGCCTTTAAGGTGGTCTCAACATCCGTGATTATCTCTAATCCTTTTGCAAAACTAGATTTGATACCGTCGATCTTAGGTTGTCGCATTTTTATCTTGACTTCAAATTGGTTTCCGCCCGAGGTAGCACCAATAAGCTTCTCAGTGGGTAATCCATAATTTTTATATACCGCCCCGGCATCAATTAACAGATTGTTAGGGGTTACTGCCGTATACCCCGTGGTCGCAGTACTGAACATCCAAATCCCTCCTTTTATTTGTAATAGACTTTGACCACATACCTCAACTCTCGACGCTGGATATGCATCTCAGGGTCGTCCAAGCTCAGCCTAAACGGCGTATTCCTGTTAACGGTAATTTGTATAGCCGTATCATTGTGCCGTAGCCGGTCTAATGCTTTGTGGACAGCATCGGTGATCGTCTCGATCTCTTGGATATCAGATCCTTTGTCATTCCAAATACTCACTGATAACAAATTATTATCTGAGAAACTGTTATTCGGGACGATATTTGGAAACTTGATCTCCGCATAGGGATAGACCTTTTCTTCTGTTTCCGGATAATGGTCAACGAAACACGAACAAATAGGATCTACTATGCCCGCGAGCAATCCGTATAGTTCTAGCATCAAGCACCACCCATCTTGTCCCTATAGACTTGTTCTGCAACCTTAACGATCTTTGGAATGCTATCCATTGCCGCCGGTTCCAGAAAGGGCTGAGCCTTGTGCCCGGCTAACCCTTTCTCGATTGTCAGACCATAGGGCGCTTCTTCGGTTACCCCGACATGAACGCCTTCATTGTTTGGCATAACTTCATAGACTTCTGACCTTCTGAGATTGCCCGTGTCCACTACAGTCCTTGCTTGTGCTTCAGCGATTACTAGAGTCCCAACGCCTTCACAGAACTCTTTCTTGCACTGCTTCATGGCCTCTATTACAGCAGCCTTATTGCTCTTGAACTCCATCAGATTACCCCCAAACAAGCAAGCTCCATGTAGTCCCAAGGGATAACTACCTTAACTTCATATTTTTCGACTACGCCCTGGGGATTTGTGTAATAAAAAACGGTCCCTATTTTCACATCGGGATCGGCGTCCATAAAAATCCTTTTGTTAACCTCGATTGAATACCCATAATCCTTCAGTAGCAAAGCCGTAGAGTAGGGCTGAAGGTCAACCATGGAATCCTTAACCCAAGTTAAAACCCCTGGAATAGTAATTCCATTAACCTTGGTGCTAGGAAGACGGTTCCACAGGCCTACTTTAAAATTATAAAACATAGCATCACCTCATCCTTATGGACGGTAATGGCAATAGCACCTTGATATCTTGCGTCATTGAAAAGGCTGAGCCTGCGGCGTAAGAGGTAAATCCTTTGTAGGTTACACTCCTGGATCCCTGCGACTCGCTCTGGACGTTCTCTTTCCCTTTAAGGGTGTAGGCGTTATAGACGAGTTGGACTACGGCATCCGGAAAGTTAGTTTCGATGTACACAGCATCATAGGAACTATTGTTAAGATAGTTTTTGATTAGTGTTATCGCACGATTCTTTAAGATGTTTAATATGGGATCAGCTGCCGCGTCGGTTTCAGGTAAGAGGACATGCAAATCATCCAGTACCATTTATTTATCACCTTTGCTTTTTGCCGCTTCCTTTTTGGTTTTGGCTTCCAGATGCTTAGCTGGCTTTAACTCATTAGCTTCCAAATCCTTGGCCTGTTCTCTTCGTTTGCGGTTGAAGGCTGTTACACTCATTGTTTATACCCCCGATCATAAAATAACGGGGTCGTATTGAAACTTAGTTTCGCCACGACCCTAAATAAATTAGGCTAATTTGTGTTTGAAGATGACAATACGGATATTCTTTCCGTCGTATACTTTGGTCCAGTTAGCAGCGGTAGCGATTTCGGCGAAGGTAGGTGTTTTGCCAACAACTGCAGCTTCATTCCATTTGATTCCGCGAGGATGGAGAATGAAGTGCTGGCGATTGATGAGGATATCCTCACCGGCGAGAGAATCACGGTCGGTTTCAGTCGGAACCGGTGCCACCCCATTACCTAATCCGAATGCGCCCTCACCGAACAAGTAAGAAGTATAGACCCCAGCGTCTACAGGGCAAGAGTCGTCAACGATAACACGATAACCGAGGTAAGTCGGGATCTGAACATTGGCGTCTGCGGTCGGGAGATAGATGATTAAGTTGTCCTTTTGCAGTTTGGTATATGTGGCAGAGTGCATCGCAATACCTTTGAGCTTGCTTGCATTGTCCCCGAGTTTTTGCTTAGCGTCCAAGGTAGTCGTGCCGCTGATTACCGCCAAGGCCCCGACCAGTGCGGAGATATCGTGAACATTTGTGGCAATTGCTGTTTCAATCCCTGCGAGAGATTTAAGCAACACCTTTGAGCGCTCACCAACCCAGAACTTAGCAACCTTTGAGGCGATTACGCCCATTGGGTCGGCTCCGGAGAGTGCTTCTGCAAGATCGTTAACGCCCCAAGCTTTACCGCGCATGTGTAGGCGGGCTTTGTCCTGGCCTGTGGTGATTGCATTGACCGCGAGTGCTGCTGCATCGGAGAGCTCTTCAGAATCCCCCGTGAGGTCATTGAAGAAAGGCATATTGACAATAGTTCCACCGCTTGCAGCGAGGATGTCAAATGCCTTATCCGGCGCAACGATTCCAGCCTGAACAAAAGCGTCTAAGCGGTTGGTCTCCTGGATGATGTATGGATTGAATACTGCGGGGACGATGATATCACTGATTTTAGTAGCCGGCATATTAATAACCTCTTTCTCTCAATTATTTTATATTATTTAGACTGCGCCATGAACTGGCCCGCAAGAGTTGGGTTTTCGATCAGCATCTTACCCTGTTCTGTCAGATTAAAATGCTCTTTACTCCAGGGATTTTTGGTACCGGGAGGAGGAGTGCCGCCTGATGGTGGGACGTACCCGCCTTTTAGACGTTCTGTCACCACGGCCTCAATATGGGTAGCGAATACCTTTTCTAGGGCTGTTAGGTTGCTCAAGGTGGCTGTTTCATCAGCCCCGATCAGGAAGTCGACCAATTCAAGGGGGAGTTTCTTCTCCGTCGCAATTTTCAAGGCCTTATTTGTCAAGGCCTCTTTTACTTTTTCCTTTTCAAGCGCTTCGAATTTGTTTTGAAATTCTTGCAACTTGACATCGCGAGGATCTGCATCCGGATGGAGCTCCTTCACTTTTGCGGTTACTAAAGCCTCCAGGTTGTTGGCCTTCCAAGTTTCCAGACTCTTTGTTGAATGCTTGTCCCTTTCGCTGTCCATAAAACTTTTGAAATCGGCGTCATTCAACTTGCCTTTAAATACCTCAAGAGTGGGTTGCACCATTAAACTATTCAGGTAGTTTTTGACTTCCTCATTCTCCTTGTTGGCGTCAAGATATGTTTTGATTTCTCCGATATTTTCAACTAGCATAATTTCATCCCTCTTTCTGCCCAGCTAACTCTTCTGAACTAGCCACGCAATAAATTCTAGACTAATCTTTCTATGTTTTGCCCTTTGTCATTTAACAGATAAGTTTTTTGATTAGTAATTAACACTACAGTGTCATATTCCTTATGCTCATTTAAATAAAGTAATATAATGTTTGCTGGTAAGTTCTCATCGACCTTAAACTCTAAAAGATTTTCTATATGGGAATTACCATAACTAACACGGTCAAATATGTCTTCTACAGATTCAGCCGCCATTAAATAAGCTTTGTTTTGTGCCGTGATATCCTCGCTACCCTCGACATAAGCTATATTCTCTCTTTTATCATCAGCAACCTCAGCATCATACTGCTTGATTAGCTCATCAGTATCAATACCTTTATTTGCGATCTGTCTTACATTGTCGATATATCCCCATACCCCGTTTGTTAAATACTTTACAATCATTTTCTTACTTCCTTTCTATCTGCCTAAACTTAAATACCTTTACTCTTGGCCCAGTCCGCATAATTAGAATAAGACACTATTTCCTTGGTAGAATTGTCCTTCCTTGCCGATGGGCTCCACCCAGCATAGGGGATATTGATATAAACACATCTGCACTCCGGGTGCTGTGGTATAGCCGGTTTACTTGGATCGTCAACTTCGTACTCATTGCCATCGAAGGAAGCGTCAACCGGGTTGGTCTTGCCATCTAACGTGGCCGAGTACAACTGTCGGGCTACTCCGGTTGATCTCGCGATATCATCAATGGCCCGACTCTGGACCCTTGCGTTCTCCGTCTTCACCAATCGTCTACTTTCGTAGGCTGATACGTTGAATTGGTCTCGGATCACTCTGCCTATTTTGTCGATCGTCGTTTTCCCCCGCATTGCGTCGATAATATTGGATTGTAGCCGGTCAATCATCAAAGCTTTGTTCGCCCATATACGGTCAGAAAAAAGTTCACCTTTGTAGACTTGATTTACGGCCGCATCCACGAACTCTTTCTTCAAAATGTTGAATTTGAGGTTAGCCTTTAGCCCAGACTCCATAACAAAAGCATTTTTGTAGTATGTCGCGCTAAAGATCTCTGCGAGCAATAAAGTTACCTGCTCAACCTCACTTTTCCCCAGCTCAAGACCCATTTCTTTCAACTTTGCCTTCATGCTTGCCTTGATCCGCTTCTGTTGCGCCAATGTTAAGACCATAACCCCATCTTTTGAGTGGGACATATATGCCTTTCCGATTAGAGTTTGTAATTCATCCATTGCGGCCTTCTGCTCCAGGTAAACTGACCGCATCGCATCATCAGCGTACTTTTCACCCTCGATTTTGATATCCTCGACCATCTTCTGGTATACTTTATCTACTTTTTTTGGCATTAGGCACCACCACCAATCAGATCAGCGCCTATGCTGCTGGCCTTGTTTTCCTCTTCTAATTGCGCCATTTCATTGTCGACATTAGTGACAAAACTGAGCTGCTTGATCCCTGTTTTTGTCGACACCTTTCCGTTAAGTTGACTTAAGATCTGCGACATCACTAAATCATCGCTCGGGATGTTGGGTGTTAGCTTGATGTCAACATCAGCGTAGGTGTATTCCTTGGCCTGCTTAACTTTCAGATATTCAAACAAGAATTGCAGTCTTAATTTAATGCAATCCTGTATCGCCTGAATATTGTTTGTGCACTTCTGCTGCAGCCCGATCAGCCGGTTCTTCATGGCAAGGCTTGAGGTGTTACTGGAAAGCTTTTCGTTATGATTGATGTGGTTGCTTAACTCGTACATGTTTTCCCGAAGCGTACTCATCGCGTTCTGGATGAAAGTATCTGACATATTTTTGATCAAGAACTGCGCGGTCGCTTCCTTGCCTGGTAATTGCATCACGCCTAATTTCTTCATGTTTATTAAGTCGGTGTCCTCAACCTGGCAGTTTGTAAAGACTAGGAAAGCGTTCCGCATGTCTGATATCTCATTAATCAGGTCAGACGAGATCGTCTCATAGCCGTCCTGCGCTCCCTTGATGTTGTTGTATAGCGACTCATAGATGGTTCCGATGTTACAAACGCTGACGGGAACTCGGCTGAATATGTGAGTATCTACAACACCCTCGGGCTTGAAGTCTTCACCGTCTAAAAGGTAATGTGTGATGGTGTTGCCTTCATAGACGTCAGCATACTTTTTCTCTTCGTCAAAGGGCTTCGTGTAGAACCTAATGAAAAGTACGATAGCTCCGGTGTTGTCCCTGTGGACGTATGAGTCTCTAGGAGTCAAGATTAAACTCGAGAACAAACCAAGCGCGTCAATGTAATACAGCTCGTAGGCCTCGTTAAACTTAAGGGCCTCCTTGCATAGCTCACGATCGTGCTTCTCGCTCCAGTGTACGGTATTTACTCTTACATCTTCGATAATGCCCTGGTCATTTGAATGGCTGGTATAGGTTATCTTATTACCGACACAATAGGCGGCTTCTTCGAGGATAAACTTCTGAAGCATGTTATTGCTTACCCTGTTACTTGCTCGATCGGATACCATTAGGTAGTTTGCGAGGGCATCTGTTTTCCCATCGTAATAGTCTTGCATTTTGTTGTACTCGGTTACGCTTACATCAAATGCCTCTTTGCAGTTTTTAAGCAGTAAAAGATCCGGCACGCAATCAACTCCTTTCTATACCCCTAATAGACGCCTGTCGCTGAATTTAACCCTTTGGATAACTTCAATTTCCTTAACGTCGATCGTAAACTGAGCGACGCAGTCCGGTGCGTCATCGTGTTCGCTGAAATCTTGTCCAGAGAAGTCTGTGACCTGGTCATTGAACGCCGTGTCCTCTTCGTTGAAGATCACTTGGCCGGTATTAACTCCCTGGATAATGGTGGAGATCTTCTCGTCCTTGTTGGTCCTCTGCATTTTGTTCAGATATTCGATTTTTCTGTTTCTCAGTTCTGGTTCTGCCAGTGCCAACTCTTTTATCTTCGATACATCAGCTCCGGAGTAAAGATTCTTCTCCACCGATACATGCGTGATATCTGGGTATATCTTCAAAAGTTCGATTACCTTCGCGCAGAAGTCGTCAAAGCATAGTTTGTCGATTATCCCTTTTCTCACATACTTAAAGCCATTAACGGCCACCGATCCAACGCATAAAGCCGAGAAATCTGACTTAATAGCCACGCTGGAGGCCGGATCGCAGACGAGCATCGTTTTTTCGAACTCATGGGACTCGATCTCCTCTGCAGGCTGGGTCCTCATGGATTTAAACCACTTATCACCGATCTTGGAGGCGTCGTTCATCATTTCCTGCTTGAATGCAATGGGGTTATTATAATAATCGATCGCCAGATCCAAGCAATCGTATTTATCATCCCAAACCGTGGCATACTGCATTTCTGCTTCGTGCTGGTAATAAAATTCCTTCGCTTCAGCCACAGAATCTTTCAGTTTGTCGTCAAAATAAATATTATAGAACTCTTCCCAGAGTCCTTCGTGGAAATATTCATCTACATCAAAATCAACCACCCTTTTTAGAATGTGTTTATAGTCCTTGTTGAGTAATAACCTCGACATATAACAGTTTTTGTGGAGGATCGTGCCCAGGACTATGAACTTTGTCGCGGGTTTAATCTTGACGCCGTTACGGAATACAGCTTTATCCCCTGCGTATGCTGAGTCCTCAACCCAAGTATTATATTTCTTATCCCTGCTCTCTTGGGTAATGACATCGGCACGGCCCTGAAAGTCATCCGCGATAATACAACTCGGTCGGGATCCTGCGTATTTCTTCCCCCGCATACTGGACGTGGAGGAGATCGCCTGGATCTTCGTCTTATTTGTGAGCTCGAGCTCCAGTTTATTAACCGTGAAGTCGTTGGGCTTAATCAGCTTACCGAATGCGGCTATGAGGTACGCGTTTTCCTCGAAAGCCTGCCTTGCCTGCGCGATAAACTCCGTGGAGTCTGACTCAGTCTTCCCGGCCACCAGTGTATACTTGCTTTTCTCGTAGCAATGCAGCCAAACCGAAAGTGCAAAGTCCAGGACTGTAGTTTTGGCGCACCCTCTTGGCCACGCCACTTCCAACTTGTCATATACGTCTTGGAGGAACATATCGTCAAGCTCGTCCCATACCTCGAGGTGAATCTGAGCCAGCTCTCGAGCGGCATTACTCTTCTTTGGGATGAATGTATCCTGCAAGAAGTACCGGCAGAAGAATGGAATGCTGAGCGATCCGATGCTGTGGGCGAGACCATGGAAACCGAAGAGGTTGTTGACGTGCTTCAGCATTAACGCCTCGGTGCTTTCGGTTGCTTCTTTTGAATTCGCACCACTCGCGATGAATTGCTTGTAAATTGCCTCGTAGAGAAGCTGTCTGTTTTGTTCCTCTTCGGTTGTGTACTCCATGGTTAGATAGGATCACCTCCTCATTTCGCTTTATCCCTCGAGGCCGCGTACTCGTCTCTTACCCAACGGGGAAGAACTTTGTCGAGCTGACTCTTAAATATCAGGTATAGGTTTAACGGGATCCTGTTCGAGCCGAAGAAATAAATAGGGTTGATGTAATACTGCGTGATTGTCTCACTGCCCACCAGGACCGTTACCTTTGCGATCATGCTTACCCTGATCATGCTCCGCACAAACTCTTTAGCCTGGTATGCTCTCAGTCCTACAAGCTCACCGATCTGCTCCTCGTTATAAGCCTTCACCCCACCACTGCCCCGATACCCTAACATGTTGGTGTTGGACCACATATGTTTCACGAGCGTTACCATCTGCCCGCGCTCCTTCATCGTCATGGACTCGGGAAAGCCTACATCTGCAAAGGATTTAGCGAAGTTCTTACGCGCCCAAAACAAGTAACCTTTCTCATCATGGAACGCGGCTGCTAGATGCTGTACCTTCTCGTTTGTCACTTCTCCTGTATCCGGATTAATGTATTGGGTCTTCTTAATGAGGTTATTACCCATTAATCCGCGTTCCTTTCCAGTTGGTTTTTGTGCCTAAAAACAGCTTAAAATAGGTCGAAAAACCAACGGCCAAAAATGCTCCAATCCATTGGTGTGAGCGGATGGCCAAAGTTTACCCATGTAAAGATACTATAGTATCTACGTTGTATCCTTACATGCCTCCCTACCTTGAGGCCGTTTGATAGGGTTATAAGTTTCAAAAAATATGAGAATAATTGTTGAGGCTACCGCCACCCCCTCAGCCGGAAGTGGAAATAGAAGGTGGCGGGCATACTACACTGAATTAGTTGGGTCCGAGAACTATGATTATGTAAAGTAGTACCTGTTACACCTAAACCCTGTAGCCCTTGCAGGAGTAGGGCCGTATGCTAGTGGTTACTATGTGTCATGCTGATAGGTTACTAACTAGGGTCAACGTCCATGGGTAACGCACGAATTGTTTGTGATTGACAGACAACTCAAGCCCGAGCGGGCCATAGCCACCACAATAGACAATACTCATACATAACCTTGGAGGTTAATCACTACTCAACTGATTTGATATCGATTGTCTCCACTTTATTTAACTGCCTCATCTGCTTGAATGTATCTTGTATCTCCTCAAGCATGGGCACCTTGATCTCAATCGTTTTCTCTACCTCGTGCTTATCTCTCCAGTCTTTTGGCTTACGATTCTTAAGCCAGAATATCTGAGCAGTAACGTCTGATTGCACTTCCTTCGTCACAACTTTAGTGATCTTCAATTCCTGTTTTACCGCCCCATTTTCATCTAGTATGGGATACCCGAACTTATCTTTAATTGTGACTAGCTCCCTCGTTATCTCCTCGTACGCATAGCCCTGGGTACGCTTAAACAGTGCATTCTCAACAGCTATGTCAACGACTTCTTTGCCCCTTTTTAAGGCTTCACGCAATTCAGGATGTGCATGCTTGTACACGTTTAGTGTTTGCTCACTAATACCCAAATTATGGCATATATCTTTTTCAAGTAGGCCGTCCCTGCACCATGCTTCAACGAGCACTAACTTGCTTTCGACTTCTGGCCATTTACTCACAGCCATATGCCCCAACTCCTAACCAAGGAATACCCCTTTATTTGAGCGCATTAACGAATCCATTGACCTGAACTTCGTGCTCTCTTCATACAGCTCATTGAGCAGCTTTTGAACGAGACACTTTCCATCCCAGTTTTTGCAGTTGGCGCAGTTTTCTTTAAGCCCAACTTTTTTAGCGTCGAATCCTACACACTTAGCACCCAACCAACAATCACCGCCTTTTTAGACATAAAGGAAAGAGCCTAAATGGCTCTTTAAAAAAGTTCCCTATACTTATAGGTGCAAATCGTATGACAAAACGACGTTTATTTTTTATGGGTACCTCTCGAGAGACTAAAACATTGCCTCTTGAACGGGCTTTTTAAAGATAATTCCACTGTCGGTTAACTCGGATACCAGGGCGAATATCTTATCTTCTGCCCTTTTGACGAGCGTTTGCACCGTGGCTTTTTGTACTTTCATCAGCTCGGCTGCTGCAGTGAACGAGTAACCGCTGCCTCTTACATATGAGTAGGCTTCTCGCTCTTTTTTGCTTAGAATACTCAAGACAATTCCTAAATCAGCGATGGCCTTTTTCATTTCTGGGCTAATCTCTGGCGGACGACTCTGTATTGCGACTGCCCTTACAAAAGCCGCACTTTGCGGATCCACGGGTATTTCCCTTCGTAGAGAGCTTAACCTTGTTATTCCTCGTCTGGAGTCAGGGTTTTTGCCCTTCTCCATATATTTAATTGAGTAACCCAGGCTTTCGATACAACCGGCTAATAACGATCGATCCTCTCTGCTGGTGGCCACTGTCCGCGCTTTATTAACACTTCGCAGAGCTATTCGATATTCCTTGATGAGTTTTTTCACCGTTGGCCACCCCCGTCGATCAGTCTTTCTTACCCGCACTGGCTCCATCCGCATGACGGATCAGGGCACTGAATACATCCACCTATGTGTATTACTGTTAATCCGCAATATGGGCAACCATTACCTTCAGGTTTGGCCATCCTCAAAACCTCCCTGTCGATCCGAATCCATCAACGCCACGATCCGTCTCTGATAGATCGTCCACTCTGGAGAAACAAGCTGTCAGACAAGGTAAGATCACCAACTGGGCCAGTCTTTCATAGGGCTCGATAACTACGGACTTATCAGTTACGTTTACAACGACCAGGTGGATCTCCCCTCGGTAGTTTGCATCGATGGTTCCAGAGATCGTAAGTTTACCCTCGACAGCTGCCCCACTTCTTGGCCTTACATCGCCAACAAATCCTTCAGGTATCTCGACAGCCACACCTGTCGGGATTTTTACTGTTTTCTCGGGATGAAGAAGAATAGGCTGATCGATCCGTGCCCTTAGATCTGCCCCCGCGTCATCGGGGAATTTTCTTGAAGGTTCAAAGACAGGGTGGTCAGTATTTATAAGTTTATAATTAACAATCACTCTCAAGATTGGTCACCTCTCACTTTCTCAATTCTGGCTTTCACCGCATACATCAAGGCATCTTGCCCAGCGGCTTTTCTCTCTAAGGCTTCCACCGCGTCCTCGTCTATGGTCCCCTCTGCCACAAGTCGCATAACAACGACCCGTCGAGTCTGTCCTTGTCGGTGTACTCTGGCATTCGCTTGCTGGTCCTCTTCTAGACTCCATATTTGATCAAACCAGACAACCGTCTGACAACTCGATTCTTGGAGGTTGAGGCCATGACCGGCACTCTTTGGATGCAGTAGCAGCAGGGGTATTTTATCGTTGTTCCAGTCCGCGATATCTTGACTCCCGTCTTTTCCTTTTCGCAGGATCTGCGCTTTTGGAAAACGTTCTTCGATCCGGGATAACGAGTGCTTGAAGTTGTAAAACACCATGACCGGCTTACCGTTTGCAGCCTCAATGATATCCTCTAGTGCGTCCAGCTTGGCGTCGTGGATCTGCTTAACTCCTCGCTCCTCGTCATAGACTGCTCCGGAGGCCATCTGCAAAAGCTTGTTTGACAGCACTGCTGCGGTAATTGCGACGACATCCGCGTCCAGATAAGGCAGCAACATGTCTTTCTCAAGCTTTTTGTATAAGTCCCGCGCCGGTTCGGATAATTTGATCGGGACGGCTATGTCAATTCTCTCCGGAAGCTCCAGCCAATCCTCGGACTTCATTGACACCGCGATATCTGATATGGCGTCATAGATCCGCTGCTCTGCCTCCTGTTTCTCTTTCCACTCGTAAACAACATGTCCGCTTCTGGCTCCCGGTGTAAAATAATGATCCCTGTAACTCGTGATTGTCTTACCTAAACGATCCCCCTGGTCAAGTAGGTATATCTCTGGCCAAAGGTCCATTAAGCCGTTAGGTGCTGGGGTGCCGGTTAATCCAATCACCCGTTTCATCAGTGGCCGCACTCGACGCAACGCTCGGAATCGTTTAGACTGGCCATTCTTGAAACTGGATAACTCATCGATCACAACGGTGTCAAAGTTCCAAGCAGTACCCAGCTCACTCACTAACCACTCGACGTTCTCCCTGTTGATCACCCAGATATCGGCATCGGCCTTAAGCGCTTTTCTTCGTGCCACTGCGGATCCTAACACCTTGCTAATCCGAAGATGCTGTAAGTGGTCCCATTTCTCCGTCTCTCTGGCCCAAGTGTCATCCGCTACTCTCAGGGGTGCGATGACCAGGACTCGGGTTGCATCGTAGTAATCATTCAGCAATAAGTCGATCGCGGTTAAGGTGCTCACGGTTTTGCCCAAACCCATTTCTAACAGGAGGGCTATATAAGGCGTGTCCAATATTCTTTGAGTGGCGTAATCCTGGTATTGATGCGCCTTATATTTCACTCACTGCTCACCTCGTTAATAAATTTATCAATATCCTCATCGGAGTCGATCTTGTAAACTCGATGTCCTAGATTACGAAGGATCTTTGCCCACCTCACCTGAAGGGGCTCCAAAGGTTTACCCGGTGCTTTCATCTCGACATATATCGTTCGTCCGCCTGGGAGAATTACCAATCGATCTGGGACACCTCGGTTTCCTGTTGATACCCACTTCGGCGCTCGCCCTCCGATCCGTACGACTTCCCTTACCAAGCGACGTTCTAATTTTGATTCACGCAATTTAGTTGTCCTCCTGAATCGTTGTAACAGATAAATCTCTCACACACGTGTATGTGCGCAAATACGCGTTTGCATAGGGCGTGCGCTTATACGTGTTTTTATATTCCTATGCTAATTACTTATTATCTTTAATAGGGTTTTTTACTGATACAACTGTCACAGGATACTCTTAACCCTTGGTATTACTGGGTTTTATGTGTATCAGATAACCTAGTTTTATCTGTCACCTTACTGCTACAACTGTTACAAATCTTGTGACAGATGTGACAGCAATGTGACAGTAAATATCGGGTTATCTGTCACACTTTTCGAAGACCGTTTGTGTCCCATAACCTGGTACGCGTGCCCTATTTTTCCGTTCCCTCCATCCAGGTATGCGACGGAAAATATCACAAATCTCACGTGCCTCCCAAGGACGGATAGAACCCGCTTTGTTGTGTAGGCACTCAGCCCACACTTGGGACGCGCATACACGATTAAGGAATCTCTGATCAGTGGTCTCATTGCCGAATTCATCCTCAATAGGTTTTTCTAGCCACTCCTGGATTAGTCCGACACGGGGGTCGTCTTCCATATGCAGTCCTTGAATGCGGGATGCCTGCTGCTCGATCTCTGGGGAAAGAGTAAGCAATTCACCGAGTCTGAATGCTTGCAAGACCTCCGCCCATATTTGTCCGATCTCGTACTCAGAGAGATCTGTAAATATGTTCTTACCCCTTTTGTCTGGGTCGACCACAACCGGCCAGAAGCGACGGTTGCCTGTCGGGTCCTTCAGGAAATTCCAGTTATTTGTTGTTCCGAAAAACACGCATTTGCGTGGGAAATCTGTAACGACACGGTCATAAGCTACCCGATATTTATCACTGCGCTTAGTGACGAACTGCTTGATTTCGTCTACCTCGGTCTTAGTCATGCCTGCCAACTCACCGAACTCAAATATCCAAGCTGATTGTAGATGCTCTCCTGCGTCTTTCGAATCAAAGGTTTTTAGGGAATCACTAAACCAGTTCCTTGCCATCATTTGGACAATCGTGCTTTTACCGGCTCCTTGCGGGCCAACCAATACCAGCATATAGTCGAATTTGCATCCCGGCTCATAAAGTCTTTTGACAGCCGCTATGAACATTTTCCGGGTTACTTCTTTTACATAATCCGAGTCTTCTGCTCCTAAGTAATCTATAAATAGCCGATCGATCCGCGGGGATCCATCCCACTCCTGCGCCTCCAGGTATTCAATAATAGGATGGAACCGGTTGATATGCGCCACCTCGGTGAAAGCGTTCTGAATGATATTTGCTGATTTGATCTCATATTTCTTTCCGAACCAGTGCTGGAGTCTCTTGTCGTCGGCCCCTAACCATGGTTCGTAATCCTCGTGTTTTCGCTCTCGATCACGCCATGGTAATTTCTTTCGAATGACCTCTGTATTACCAAAAGCATCATAAGCAAGTACCCCATCCCACAACCCATTTGACAAGATGACCTCCACATTTCGAGACGTCGATAGGGGAAATCCACTCTTTGTGTTCATTTTCAGCTGATCGATCCAGTCAACGTCACCAGGCTTTTTTTCGACCTTCTCCTCAGGCTCAGTCCCGTCGAAGTCGTCCGACAGCTCTGATAATCTCTCCCGCTTTACTTTGCCGTCTTGAGTGGCGAACGCGACCATGGCCGTATGACTCGGCAGTTTATCGATATTGGTTTTCTCACTTGCCCGATCGTCCAACTTCCCGAACTTGTGCAGCCGGACCAAATCGAAGGCATTAACCTCTCTACCACTACACGGATCACTCTCATGATGCGAATAAGCGAACGTGTCCTCGTCATACACGACCAATCCCCCAAAGCTACTGGAGCCAACGTGAGTATACCGTGTAAGGCCATCGTCTACCGGCTCGTATGTCTCCGGCAGGAAGGTATCAATGGCCTCGCTGATGGGGTAGCAGCGGCAAAAGGCCCCTACTACCCCGAGCTTGGCTTTAGGATCCTCCATACGCTTGGACGTTTGCCGCTGCGCCTTATCATCAACGTGTCGTGGCCACTGAAGCGGATCCCGCCAATCAGTGTATTGGGCTAAGACTCCATCGACGTTTAAAGGGTCACCTTCGTATACCTCGAGCATCGGCTCAGCATCTTTACTACAACTCGGTAGGTACATCAGCCGGTGCACGTCGAAGGTCGTTTTATCGAAATACTCCATGCCGATCTGCTCTGATAGTTTACGACTAACCGCTGCATACTCGTCTGGACTCATAGCACGATCAACGGGCACGAGTAGACGGTATTTGGGCTTCTCAGGTCGATGGCTGTGCGTGGAGTAGATTACGTAGGCCGTCCCGCCTAGCACGAGCTCACAGGCGAATAGGAAGCCCTCGTCCGCGTGATCCACGTCCAGGGTAATCAAACTCCGTGTGTCTACGTTTTCCTTTTTACGTCGCCCGCCCCGGACGAGTCCGCCCACGAAGGCCGGACCGTCTTTGAGCTTACCGCGGGCGATATTATTCATTTTTTCGTATTGATCCATCGTCTCGGACGTGCGTCTGACCTTGCGCAACTTGTCGACGAACTCATCCCAAGTCGGGTATTCCGGCTTCCAGTTCGTGTCGGCCCGGTGCTTTCCGAAGCTAATGTCTAGTTCCATTGGTTCTCACCTCTCATGCCAGTAGATCGTCGAACTCGATCTCCTGTAAACGATCCTGAATTCGTTGAAGGGTCTGGGTCAATACAATCTTTTCATTGGGTATCTCTTTTATCTCTACCTGGATGTCATCGCCTGTTAGTAGGACCAGATCACGCCGAACGGGATTAGACATATGTCCCACACGAACGGATTGCTTTTTAATAGCCTGTTCAATACGATTGCGAACTGTTCTGGCGTTTCCGAAATTGGGTTGTAGTTTCTCTTGTCGTAGTTGGTGGCCTAAACCTTGACGAAATTCAGCAGTCATACTGTAATCGCGTTCGGAGCACATGAACTCTGCGATTTTGACAAGGTCCTTCGTATCGTAATCCGGGAAGTGAATCACGTTCGAGAAGCGAGACCTGAGTCCTGGATTACAATCTAGGAGTTCCTCCATCTCCTTTGGGTACCCCGCCACGATAACAACCAGCTCATCTCGCATATCCTCTAACATCTGGACAATGGCCCCCACTGTCTTCTCGCTAGTCTTAGCTTCCGATGTTCCCAAAAGGGTGTAAGCCTCGTCGATAAATAGAACCCCGCCTTTTGCCTCTTGAAACTTTTTAACTATGGCCTTTTCCTCATCCCCGACGTACCTACTTACGAAATCGGCATGATGCACTTCGACAAATGGCGGAGTATCTCTGTTAGATTTTAGTAGCCCCAATGCCGCAAACGCTTGTCCAATTAACCTGGCTGCTGTCGACTTTCCCGTCCCTGGGTTGCCTGTGAAAACCATGTGATTGGAATGCGGTTCTGCCTTTAGCCCGTTTCGCTCTCGGAGTTTAGATACCCGAGCGAACGATGTCATTTGTTCGATCTGATCTTTTACACTGGACATACCAGGCATTGCTCCGAGTTGATCCAATGCCTTTTTTGCTTTAAAGTTCACTCAGTTTATCCCCCTCCTTTACATTCTCGAGCGTATGGGTAGAATCAGGACATCGATTCCATTCTCCTCATCGCGGAGGACTATCGCGTCGTTCTGGTGCCTGAACTTGATAACGATTGAATTTGATTTCGCACTCTTGAAAATGTTAAAAGCGTTGTATAAGTAATCCGCGTTAAAACTCCACGTTTCGTTCTGGTCTTGCGCGAGCTCCCCGAGGTGAACATTCAATTCAACACCTTGGTCCGATACCTGCAAGAAAGCATTTGCTTTGTTAAGAGCAACCTTTACGATTTTGTCATAGGACTTAAGCTCTTTTTCGATCAGCTGGGCAATCCTTGCATATTTAGTAACGAGCTCTATTTGAGCGGAAGTTTCTAGGGTTATCTGATTCACCTGATTCCAGTAAAGCAGATTGTCTATTGAGTCTTTAGACGGGAACACCCCCTCTAGCTCTGCACCAGTAATGGCATGAATCGTTCGCTCCTCGGTGGAGGATGAAACGTCTTTGATCCGGAGAAGGGTGTGGGTATCCGTCACGCAAGCGGTGCCATCCTTTAGATAACGAATTCCTTGAAAGACTTTATTTGTCGCGTTTTTATCGGCAGCGAAGAATTTAGCGTGTTTGGTCAAGAGCTCTTGTTTCTGGGATCTATTAAGAATCATCTACTCTCACCCCCGGCTTTGATTAATGCGTGACTCGCGGTATTGAAATGCCTCTTGAGATACCAGTCAGGCATTTTATCCTCAAGGAGCTCAAATAGTTCGTTCAGCGCTTCGTACAAATCAGGAGCCGCGGCAATAAGTTGCGCATTTTCTAAAGAACACCTTCCGTCAGCGCCTATCGCGCTTACTAAATGGCTTCGACAAGCAGAATGCCCGCATTGACACTTTTCAATTTTCCACGGTCCCGGTGTAAATTCAGGATTATTCATTTCTCCACCTCAATCTTTCATGTAGAAATCACACTCAAACCCTGCTGCCCTCATCGGCAGTCCTGGAGCCCAGCTGATCGGGTTGCCCATCACAGTCGTTACGTGCTCCAGTGATCCGGTCCCGATTGGAACGTCTAGCACCACTTCGTCATGCACGTGCATCACGGTCACGTACCCCTCAGCATCTACTCGCATCATACTCTCGGCCAAACAGTCTCGAGCGATAGCCTGAACAAGATTCTCCACCAACCGGCCTCCGTATGTTCGGTGTGACATCCATTTCTTTTTCACCTGGTCCATCCCATCGAAGACGAGGCCGTCTTTGTTGAACTTCGGCTCATGCTTAATCCGTGGATTCACATATGCCAGGCTTCGGCCACTCGGCAGATCCGCGAACAGCATGCCTGCTTCATATCGATACTGAACTCCATGCGCTAACTTTACTGTCGTTTTATCTCTCACCGCTGTGACAGCTGCGTCCTCAGTGGCGTACCATAGTTTGCGAATATTAGGGTTTGCGTCTCGCCACTGCTTGACTAGGCGGGGATACTCGTCCGGATCGATCTCATGTTTAGAGTCCATTACTTCCAAGGCTTTCTCACCACCCTGAAATCCGCAGGCGAGCGTCGCAATCTTACCCTTTGCCCTCAGCGCATAATTCGCGTGGCCCTTGACGATCGTCTCCAGTGCGACATTAAACATGTTGGCTGCTGTGGCTTCGTAGATCTTCCCGTGTCCCTTGAATACCTCGAGCACCCACTGCTCATCAGCTAACCAAGCGATTACCCTGGCCTCAATGGCGCTGAAGTCTGACACGATGAACCGGCAACCGTCGGAGGGAATGAACGCTGTGCGGATCAGCTGACTAAGTACAAACGGTGGGGATCCAAATAGCATTTCCACCAGCTCAAAGTCTCCGGATCTTAGCGTCTCCCTCGCTAAGGCCAAGTCCTTAAATTTGTTTTGAGGGAGATTTTGCACCTGGATCAGACGACCGGCCCAGCGCCATGTCCTGTTCGCTCCGCAAAATTGAAGCAACCCTCTTGCCCTCTCATCGGCGCACATGCTGCGATCCATAGCGTTGTATTTGTCCACGCTGGTCTTAGACATCTCCTGCCGAAGTTCTAACATCCGGCGGGTCTCATCGTTGGGTGCCGCGTCCAGTAACCCCGTCATGTAATCCTTTGAAAGCCCGTCAGGCGTGTCTAAACCTTGCTCAGCCAACCATTCTTTGATCTGTGCTAAACTGTTAGGGTTGTCCAGGTTAGTAAGCTCCTGTGCCTCTTGCACTAGCCGTGTCTCGTAAAGGTTGTCGCAGGTGATCGCTTGGTTGAATAACACTGGATCGAGTCGAACGCCTCTGTCATTTATTCTCTGATCGAGAGCCCACAATTTCCACTCGTGAGATGGGATCGGGAATCGTTCAAGCTTTCGACGTACCTCGCGTTCGACTACTACGTCCTGCCGGTTATACTCTCGGTACTCATCCCACTTCTCTGGATCATGATGCGGATAGTTGCGCTCCCTCATGCCGTTGGTCTTTGTCGGTTTGCAGGGGATGGAGAAATATTTGATTAAGGCTTTGCCCTTTGCGTCCTTCTGTGCATCCAACTTGAGCACTTCGGCCACACCGGCTAAATTACCAGGTAGTCCTAAAGCGAGCGCCCATACCGACGTGCAACTCCACTGGAGCGGATCGCATTCAATACCATACTGCTTGGATATACAAGTCCGTTCAAAGTTGGCGTTGTAAGCTGTTTTAGTTACGGAAGGATTAGTCAGATCGTGCAGCACTTGATCGGGTATATCTTCGAAGGCCGTTAGGTCAATCACCTGAACCGGATCGTCACCGTAGGCGTATCCGAATAACAGGATTTCGAAGTCTGGCGCCTCAACGTAACGGTATACTCCGCACTTGATCAAGTCTGTGCTACTGTATGTTTCAATGTCGATTTGCAGTATGGTCATCTAACTACACAATCGCTGCACGAACACCCGAAGCACTCCTTATCCCCTTCTAACTCTCCGCACTCTTTTCTATCTTTAATTTGGCTTTTGCTAAGTTTAATGACGGAATACCCGTTTTCTCTAAGAAGTTTAATGGCCACATTGATATTTTCTTCCACGATCAAAACACCTGCAAGCTCAGATAATGTAATTCCTTTTTCTTCTAATTTATCTTCGATTATGAAGCTCGCAGATTCTCCAATAATATAGTCTACAGAAACATTGAAATACTCAGCTAGCACGCCTAAAGCGTTAATTTGAGGATCCTTTGTTCTACCATTAATTATTTGTGTGAGCGTCGTGTATGGTATTCCGGTCGCCTTTGATAGCTTATAACGACTTACTTTTTTCTCTTTCATTAAACGCTCCATTTGTGTAGATAAACTCATAACGTCAATCTCCCCTTAATCTGGTTAGTTCATGAAGTCGTCATCGTCAGGATCTTCGTCTACTGATTTTTCGATAATTATCCAGCTAAAATTGTTTTTCATTGTGAATGCGTCCATATATGCTTCTAGCTCGGATAACTGATCGTCAGTTCCAGTGACCTCGTATGTGGCAGTAATCGTACTTCTCGAGGGAGGTACATTTTCGAAGACTGAGTTCCCGACACTGGGAATTTGAGCAGGCCCAGGTGAAGGGATAACTTCAATCACTTTTGGGATCGCAGCAGCTTTGGCCGCACGTGCCTCTGCAGCTTTCTTTTCACGATCGACTATCTGCTGGGCATCACCGTTTATCAATAAATCGATCTCACCAATGGATTTGTTATACTCTAAGAGCCTTAAATATGGTTCGGGCATTAACGCATTTTCGATAAGCTGATACTCCGCATTGGCCAACTGGACTTTTGTTTTTATCAAGTCGATGTCCTGAGCCTCTTTATCCTCCTGGACACTTAGAGTGTTTGCGAGTGCAGCCAGCTCAGTCGAAATAGCTTTAATGGTTTTACCCTTGTTAAAATACTCTTCCAGGATAACTAGCTTGGCCGCGTATTTATCAGATAAGAGATGATCTGCTACCAAGGAGTCGATAACGCTTTGGATCTCTACACGCTTTAACTCTCTGCGGTCAAGCTCGAATTGATCATTTTGGGTCGTCAGCGGGCTAATGACGGTTTCAAACTTATCGTGCAACTTCTTACACTGCTTCTCGAAGTCCGTCACTGATTCGGTAAGTTCCTTTTTAGTTTTTATACGGAAGTCACTTAAAGACTTTTGCCCTTTTCGCAGCTCAGCAATTGTCTTTTTACATTCTGCAGCGTCGCTATCGGTAAAGGTTAGTCCCTGATATTTGACTAAAACAGCGTCGAGGTTTGCTTCCATCTCTTCATAGTTAAATTTGACGACTGCAGGCGTTGTCTCAATGATTCTTAGGGCCACGCTTGTTGGTAAGTTTGCCGGTTTATTACTCATGGTAATCACCAAGGTTCTCTAGACTTTCATAAAAAATGAACTCTTGGTCGCGGGGCATCTCTAAAGCTTCTACCAGGGTATTCCAGAGCACACTGTTTTTAATTACCTGCTCAAAAAACTCGTCTGGTGACATTTTACGAATGTTCTCAGGGCTTGACTGGGTGAGGAAAAAAGCCCGTTTGAGGTAAATGTAGTGGAGAGTATTTCTGACATGTGACTCTTCCATTTCTGTCTTCGGGTTTAGAACCTCTCCCTGCGCTGTTCTCCACGTTGACTTGTTCAGCACTGTTGACGCGGGTGAAGCAGATTTACTCATTTGCATTACTCCCTCTCATTCCTTGATAGGTTAGGGGATCCAACACATTGAATCCCCCACCGGTTATTAGTTCAGAAAATCGTCGTCGCCCTCAAGATCTGTTTCGAATTCCTCTTCGGCAAAGTCGTCATTGACATTCGATCTGCCACCTAGGAAGTCTCCATCTTGTACCTTGACTATGTTGTTAAGTCCAGCAGCTACACCGCGATTGCCTTTTGCATCGAATGGGTAGAAGTTCAGACTAACTTTTGCATAACATCCGGAGTACACTTCCGTGGTGTCCGTAATCTCTTGGAACTTCGTTTTACCATCGGCACCCTTACCGATCGGCTTAGCGATACCAGGCTTGTTTTTACTCGAGGCATTAAGGAAATAACAGCCTGCGTAGGTTTCATCATCCGGTCGTTCCGCATCGCCATCACGCAGAGGCGTTTTGCAGTTAGGCGGGACTTTACCATTTGGCCATTTACTCTTGCCAAGCTCCTTGGCTGCTTCAGTGGCGTCTTTGATCTTTTGCAGGGTCACCTTGTCCGTCTTAGGAATTAGAATAGCTGTGCTGTACTTTTCGTCCCCACCATCAACACTTGCAGGCTCAAAAACGTGTGCATACGATAAACGAACCTTACCCGTAATCACTTTTGTTGCTTGATTGTCAATTGCCATTTAAATCAATCCTCCATATCCGTATTTGCGAAATCGTTTTCTACACTATTCATCGCGGGTCGTGTGTCGGTCTCGGGAGCGAGGGTCGGTTTCCCTGGTGGCTTAACGATCCAAGTCCCCAACAGTGCCGCAAACTCCTTCTTACCTAGACGCTTCTCAAGCTCTCCGATACCAAGCAACTCCTCAGGCTTCAGGAATTTATCGGTTCCCAGCTCAGTTGCCCTAAGCGCCGCGATCGCCGCGTCCTTGTCTGAGATCGATCGATTACTGCGACCTTCGACTAATTTCCACTGTGGGATCGGGTTGCCTTTCATGGCTTGTCCGGAGGCGTAATCCTCGACGTCCTTAGCCCAGACCTTAAGTTGTTCAGTGATAAACAGGATGGATCCAATCTCTTCGAGATCCATTAACGCCGGATCTTTAAACTCATACGCTAGTGCCTTCATGTTCTCGTCAGCTCTGGCCCTGCAGTTACCTTTGACCTTGCACCATCGGCAGTGATCACCAGCACAATAATCCCCTTCTCCTGCGAAGGCCAACACGGCTGCGGGCTTGACCACTGACTCAGCCCACTCGAGCAGATCGGCTATAGGCATGATGTCTGTGCTTACACTGTCTAGACGTGGCTGGATGATGGTCATGTAAACCTCGTCGATGGAATATAGGTAGTTGTATCCCGCCCATGCTCCGAGGCCGTAGAGCCGGGGCTGTGGGTTGTTGTAGGCACTGACCGGAACGCCTTTACCATACTTTAAATCGATGACCTCCAGAACGCCGTCAGCGATCAGCACCACATCGCCCGTGCCGAAACCCTCTTCAACCCAATCACTATAATCAAGATGTTCCTCCAGGAGTACGACCGCGTCACTGGATCTCGCCTTTGCTGCCATGACTCGTATCTCGACTAGCTCAACGTACTCCTGGACGGCTTGTTCCATCTCTGGGCCATAAAACGGGTTGGTCTTGATCTTCTCGTACTCTGCATCCAGCGCCTTACGTTGCTTAGAGTCGCATAAGGTCAAACGCCGACGGAGTTTTATCTCAGCGAGCGCATGCGCCACCGTGCCTTCTTCGGCGTACTCACTCGGGTCTTCCGGCACACTCTCTTGCAGTCGGGCGCTCGGCGGGCAGTTAATCCACTGCGCCGCCTTTGACGCGCCTAGTAGGGCGTGTTTCATTATTTTATCTCTCCCAGCTTTTGCAGGAATTCGGTTCTCCTGTCTTCTGGCACATCAGAGATAGACTTGCTCCCGAACGCATCTAGCAACGCCTTGATCGCCTTTTTGCCTTCAGGTGTACCGCCTTTCTCCTGAGCCTTGGCTCGCAGTTCCACGACGGTAGGTATATCATCCTCGACTTTATCAGATGGTGTTTCAGCGGTATTTTCTACAGCACCAGATCCCACCTCGGGTTCAGTTTCAGGCGCAGCGCCGGGTTGTGTGGTAACTTTATTACCCCGTTTTGGTTTCTCTGGCTCTGTTTTGGGAGCGACGACCCCACCAGTCATAACCGCTAAACTTGCTAATCCGTTGATAGCTTCCTGTAATTCCGCTGAACTGCCAGCTACAATATTAAGTGTGATATTCATTTAATAAAGTCCTCCTCTTAAATTAGATATAAGCCCCATCGACAAAATCCGCTTTGGCCTCTTCGCGCGTGTCGCAATTACCTACATGCTGACCATCGACCCAGAGTTCAAAGTATCCGCGACGGTTTGGAATGATCTTATAAGGCACGTTTGTATCTCCTCTCACCAATTTTGCTTTGGATATCTGCGATAATGATCCCTGTCCTTGTTAGGTCAGCGTCGTTTTGTATAAGATGGTTCTGATTCAGTCTTACGAGTTGCTTCTGAGATACAAGAATTAGATTATCTGGATCGAAGTTTTGCCTATCTCCATCACCGAAAAGTACTACATGCTTATCAGGCCTCGGACCGTTTGCAGCTTCCCAGATCAAGACGTGTTTCTCTCGCCATTTATTTGGCTCGGCGACCTTCTTCCAAACATAACCGTCAGCTCGTAACCTTTCGGTGCCAACCGGCCACCAGTTACGCGGTATGTTACCTTTTTTAAATTGAGTGGCCACCATGCCGGGATAAGAATATCCTTTTTTGCCTTTGTTTACTGGTGCATCCCCCTTCCTAAACCGCCCGGTGCGTCCGCTATTAAGCTTAAATCTGGCATAAATCGCTTTCATCTGGCCTTTGGTGTAATTAGAATCGAATACCTTATTCAACATATCCGCCATGCCTTGATGGCCGACACCGATATAATTACTCCTGATAAACTCCCTAACTTCTACTGAATATAATTTCGTTGGTGTCCCTTCTGGGATACCACACATGGTTCCGCTTTTTAGCCCATGATTGGTCTTATATGATTTCATTTTGCTTTCGGTAAAATCAGTGCCAAATTCCTCATTTACGAGCTTGACAAGGGCTTTTGTCGTCATTCCTTTAACATTTTCCTTAATGAAAGCTATAATTTCTTCTGAATATTTTTTCATAGATTAGGCTCGCTTAAATTCAGCCCTGAGGCCACTCGTTATGGTTTTCTTATTGTTATCGACCGACAGCGTAGTTGTAGCTGGAAAAATATCAGGTAGAGATGCATTTCCACTAAAATATTCCTCTTTGGTCCTGATGCTGTTTAGAACCAAATTACCATTGGCTATAATCTGCGATGCAATACCCGTCACAGCTTTAGCACGACCGATTTCCTCTATCAATTTATCACCGCTAATTTCCTCATCCCCAAGGCGCTCCAGCTGAGCGAATAAATGATTGTGTAAATCGCTTAATGAATTTTTCATCTCATACCTCCTGTCCCCATTTTCAACACCTTGCCTTTACGTTTTTTCGTCCATTTTTCTTACGGCTTGATTTCGGGTAGTTGATATACTTACTATCCCTGGACTTAACCCCTTTTTGCACTTTCGGCATTGGGAGAATCGGCGTAAACGCAACTCGTGATCTTCCGTAGGCCCAATACCCTTCTCGCACCCTTTCGAGCACTACGCCACAGCCTGGAGTCCGGCAAAAGGATATAGTTTCATTGGCCTTGAATCGCATAGCTCGTCCACAGATACAGGTTGGGATTAACGCGGAAACTGACTTCAACATGGAACCGCCTCCCCGATTATTCAGATTCGCCTTCTGTTTCAACTACCACGCCCCGGAAACGAATTCTGATATATTGGATCAGTACTAAGTAGGCCTCACCATATTGGCTGTCCCCGTGTCGGTTTAGCACGGCAGCCTCGAATTTATCGATCGACCCTTGGAAGCAACCCCGAGTAATTTCGATAGTTTCCTCCTTGGTCATGTACGCGGTAAGCGTGCCACTCTCTGAGCCCACTGAAGAAAACCAGGCTATGTGTTTTCTTGAGGACACCTGAGCATCGCCGTACACCTGAGCATCGCCGGACACCCGAGCATCGCCGGACACCCGAGCATCGCCGTACACCCGAGCATTGCCGGACACCCAAGCATTGCCGGACACCCGAGCATCGCCGTACACCCGAGCATCGCCGTACACCCGAGCATTGCCGGACACCTGAGCATTGCCGGACACCTGAGCATTGCCGGACACCCAAGCATTGCCGGACACCT
>JAEHJW020009629.1_pt1 | contig 40189 bp, 42 predicted proteins | sample 9271431 | NCBI WGS metagenome assembly JAEHJW02 | reverse complement strand
TTAACCCGGCAGCTTCAGCCCGGCCCAAACCGGGGTCAGCCGTGGGTCAAACGCCGTGGTGCCCGTTGGCGGCAGACGCGATTGCCGGAAAAAATACCCCTCAAGCGCCTGCTCAAAATCGGCCCGCGGCGCTTCATGCTCCCTAAGGGTCGGTGCCGTGGTCAGTGCCGCCGCATTGTCCAAGGGATGCGGATTTGCTGCCTCATATTGCCGGTATGGCAAAGGCCGCTCTTCCTGCTCATGCCGCCATGGCCCCGCAACCGCTTGGGGCTCGGGCATATGCCGCGACAAGGCGCGGCGTGTCCGCGCCTCCACCGGGTGAGCTTGACGCCGGTGCCGTTCAGCGGCCCTGCCCTGCCCGGTATGGCGGACCGGCGCAAACACAGTATGAGACAAGGCCACGGAACGGTGCGGCATGTGCGGCAATAGCCGCAGCTGCTCCCTGTTCTGGCGGTGCGCCAAAGCTTCAGCCCTGGCCTCGGCCCGCCTTGCATGATGCGCAAAAGCCCTCACCTCATTCGTCAATGCAACCGGCATTGGGGATGCGCGTACCGCTTCTGGCAACTGCCTGTCCTTATCCACCCCGGCGCGTTTCACGGCCGGCCGGCCAGGTGGCGGCAACACGGGGGCAAATCCGCGCATCGCTCGCCCACCAGCGGCCAAAGCCAGGACATGGATATCCAAAGCAGTGGCTGAATGATTGTTCTTGTCACGCAACAAGCTCCATTCTCCTCATCCTGAGTGCCGGCCCGCGCTGTAAAACGCGGACCGGCGTCACATCGTCAACCAAAAATCGATTTAAGGTCCGCCAGTAGAGTCTGCAGCAGATTAAGGCTGGCCTTTGCCTTGGTGGCATCGGCCGCAGGCAGCTTCGCCACGACCGGCTGGGCCGCGGTTGCCAGGGTGTTGGCCGCCGCCGTTGCCGTGGCCAACGCGCTGGCATGGGTAGATTGGCTCGCCTCCACCGCATTCACCACCGCTTCACCCACATGCAGCCCGGCCGCCACCGCCATGCCTATCGGGCCACCCATGGCCGCGCCCGCATCGGCCGCGGCATTCAGCCCGGCTTCGATCTTTTTTATCTCGTTCATAAAATGCTCCTGTTTGTTTACGGCGCCCCCCGCCGCTTGGGTTACGCCTTGGCCTTGTGCGCCAGCACCCCGGCAACCAAGCCTTCCGCATCCTTCACAACCGTTTCGAGATCAGCTGGATTTTTCGTCCGCAGCATCACCGTCAGATCGGTCATCGCCTTCTGCATCTGCGCCACCGTCACCGTGTTCTCGGGTTGCAGAATCTTGACCAGGCCCAGAATAATCCCGAGCAGATCCGCTGGTGGCAATTTCATGTGCAGCAGAAAATGCTGTAAAAATGCCGTTATGGCGGTCCCCAACCACAGGGCGAGGCCGGTGCGGTTAGCCGGAGAATCAAAAAATCTCTTAAGTGCCTTCATGCTTTGTCTCCTGTTGTGAAATTTCACCAGCAAGGCGGATCACGCGGCGCACCCAGCCCAGGCCAAATTCTGGCCAGTCCGCCAGCCCGGCATAAAATGTAATCCGTTGCGCCAAAGCCTCATGCGCCAGCGTTACCGGATCGGCCGCTTGAATCGCGGCCAATGTCTTGGGGCCTAACACGCCGTCAGTTACCTGCCCGGCGGCCTGCTGCAGCCAGACAACGGAACGATGCACACCGACATTCACCGCGGCATCAAACGCCACCATGGCAACCGGCAAAGGCAATTCATCGCCATGCAACGGCCTGAAATAATCGCGGCGATAGATATTTTCCGCCGCCGCCTCAGATAGATTCTGTATATCAAGATCAGGATAGGCCGCGGCACTGATGCCAAATTTTGTACCCCGCAATTGCCCTCGGCCCACCGCACCGCCCGTCCAGTTCCCCGGATCATGTTTATTGTTGGTAAAACCGCCCTCTGCGCTCAGCGTGAACGCAAAACAACGCGCAAATTCATCCATGGAACAACCTCGTTATCAAACCGCCACACGCCGCTGACAACAGGCTGATCACCATGACTCCAACCCGCCGTTCCGCATCGCGCTCTCCACGAATACGCGACAGATCGGCGCGCATATCGCTCAACCCGCTGACTAATTCATCGACTTTCGAAAATAATTTGCCGATGACCTGGTCCTCCTGGGCCAGGTAGCGTACCCGCCATGTTTCCAGCGCGTCCGCCTTCACCTCCAACACGCCGATTTCCTGGCGTATGCCATTTATGTCATTGCGCAATCCCGCAATATCAGACCGCAACAAGGCGACTTCATCGGTCCCCATATCGGCTCCCCTAATCTGGCGTATCAGACAATGTAATTGGATAAGTCGTGGCCTGGAGCGGAAAGTTCACATTCCACGCCATACCCAGATCATTGCCAATATTCCAGTTCTCTGGTGGCGTCAGGCTGGCTGCATTGTCAGTCACCGCATCGCCCCGGCCAATCTGCGTGCTACCATAAGGATAGAAGAACAGCACATTAGCAGACGGATTGGTAATCGGCTCAGCCAACATTACCGAAACATGGGTTGCATCAATCCTTACGGCTGCCACACCCGGAATAATAGATCCAGGCGCGGCAACCGAACCGCCATCCATCACCGCAAAACCAGCGCCATTCGCTGCTTGCAACGGCACAATTAAATCGTTTCCAGAATCATGTATAATGGTCAAAATCAGGTTCGTATCAGATGCGCGATAAACATGCATAATCTGCGGCCCTCCTTTTACAGGTAAGCCTGCTGTCGGCAGATCCGCGGCCTTAATCGTATCTGACAACCCCATGGCAACTGCCGCACGGCCAGCAGCGTGCGCACCGATACGGCCATAACGCAGCAGGTCCGGCTCATCCCGGTGCTCCGGATCTCCGTCGGCAAACAAGCCGGTCGTCGGATTATAAGAGGAGTTCAGAGGGTTTGAATCTGCTGTCTGTGCTGCAAAAACAACAATATTATTGGCGCCGTTCGCCGCAAGATCGGCAATCGACTCACGCACCATCTGCACACCGGCATTGGTTTCATAGGGAATTGCATTCCAGGTCAAAAGCGGCAAATTGGCGGCGGTGCGTCCCAGCAAACCACGGGTCAATTCCGCCAGACGCAGTACCGTGCCTTTGTACAAAGCCTTATTGGCATAAGGCATGGTGCTGTCCTGCTCCGACCAGGGCCAAACCATGAACGCAATATCCGTTTCATCCACAGCCGATATAATCGCGGCGCTGCCAGTCAGATAAGCCGTCAGCGCCTCAAAATCCGGGCCTGCCGCCCAGGTTGAAGGATCAGATCCATCGCCCGGGTTGGTCAGGAACGTGCCATTTCCTGTTCCAGGGGGAAAAAGCGGTGGCGATGAGTTTGAAATCGGATGGCCAGAAATCACGGAATAGCGATTTGGTGAGAGATACGTGCCCGACTCCGCCGCCGTCACCGCATAACCCGCGGCCCCCAAATACCAAGCCGCCCCTTGGGCCAACGCCAATGCACCACCAGAGCTGATGAACCACGCTGCGTTGGACTGGCCCATAACCAGCAAATTCACCCCGCGGCGTGTGCCCAGTACCCAGCGCCCCTGCGCGGAGATCAAGGTCGCAATATCGGTGGCGCTTAAGGCGCGTTCCCATGCCGCGGCTTCATGAAACCAGCATTGCGCCGCGCCTTGCACGCTACCATCATGCAACAGCAACACCTGCGCCATCGCACTGGCAGCCAGCGGGTTTGCCACGGCCGTCGCCACCTGCACCCCATCCAGCCACACATCAACGCCAGCCCCAGGGGTATTACGCAGAATCACGGCATGGCTGTGCCGCCGCGCCAGGGTGCTGCTCAGCACCGTCTCGCTGGCCGTTCCCGGAAACAGCGTCAGATTGCTGCCCTCGGCACTGTCGGCCGCCAAAATGGTGGTCCCTGCCCCGGCCATGGTATGCAGAAGCGGAATCGGGCTGTTATCGACATAATAAGTCCCCTGCCGCCAATTCGGCCGGGTCCAGACCATGTAACGCGTCCAGGCCGCACCTGCGTCAAACTCAAGCCCCGGATGCGCCAAGCCCCAATCCGGGTCGAGGGTCGGGCCATAACTCGCAATGGCGCCATCTGGCGCGCCTGCAGCCCCCAAATATCCATTCACCCGTGGCGCCGCTATGGTCGCCGCCGGGCTCGTATCGGCGCTGATATGATGTGGCGTCAGGTTATCGCTAGCGCCCGCTTTATCCAAAACCGCGCCAATCACCGTATTGCTTGCCGTCACCGGCAAACCATTCGCATCCACAAGCCCGCTCAGCAGGCCAGCATCCCACCAGCCGGACAACCCAGAAATCGCCGATGGATACGGCCCGCTGAACACGCCAGGTGGCGGCGCGCTGCCTGCTGGCAACGGCATGGTCAGGACGCGGCTTCCCATTCCGGCGGCCAACGGCGCGCCGGGTGAAATAAACAACAAGGTCATCTGATTAAGTCACCGTTACGGTAAAGCTGCTGACGGCAACACTGCCGCCCGATGTCGTCTCAACCCACACATAGTAATCGCCCGCGGTTGCTGGGGTTGTGACGTAAGCGGCCCACAGCGAGTTGGAGTAGATGATCGACGCTGCCTGCCAGCCTGTGCTGGGTGCTACGGTGTTAGAGGTAGACAGTGCCACCTGGGTCGGCACATTCTGTGCGGGCGTAATCGACCCGTTCAACGGAATAGTGCTGACACCATGCACATAAGACCCGCCCGGATTGTTGAATCCATAGGTCAGGGTAGCGCCAGCGGCCACCGTTATAGCGCCTGAAACCGCGCTCAGCCCGGTTGCTGTATCCTCGGCCCAAACGTAATACGTGCCGCCTGCCGTGGGGGTCAGCGATGCCGAGAAACTGCCGGCATTGTTGGTCGCCGCCGCCCAGCCGCTGGTGGGTGCCGTGCTGTTTTGCGTATCCAGAACAACATTCACCGTATCCGCCGTCGGGCTGACCGACCCGCTGACCGTAAGCGCCGTGCCCGCGGTGCCTGTCGAAGGCGCGGTCACGCTCAACGAAGCCGCCACAACACTCACCGCGGCCGAAAGCGTATTCACCGCCGTATCGGCTTCCTGCTGCGCCCAAATATAGAAGGTACCCGTACTTGCCGGCGTCAGGCTTGCCGTCCATGTGCTGTTGCTAACGGTGGCATTGCTCCAGCTGCTCGGCGCCGTGGTAGCGCTGGCGGACAGCCCCACCTGCACAGCCGCGCCCGCCGGCGCCACCGTGCCTGAGAGCGTCAGCACACTATTCACCGCCACCGTTGCCGGCAGGGTATCCAGGGTAATCGTGGGCGGATAAATCGTGAAGCTGTTGGATACGCCAAGCACGGCCGGATTATTATGGTCCCGAACCTGGATCGAATAGGTTCCCGCCATCAGCCCCGCCGCGGTAAAGCTATAGGCATTGGTTGTAATCACTGGGCTCGTGGCGGCAATCCATGTCGTCCCACCATCGGTCGAATAATCCAGCGCCGTCGGCGCATCGTTAAAGATACCGCCGGCGATGACAAAACTGGCATTCTGTGCTGGCGCCACAATGGAGCCCACCGTAATCGTCGGCGCATTGGGCACGACACCACTCCACCACACCAGCGACCCACCCGAATAGCTCAGCCCCAGCAAGCTCGTTTCAGCTCCAGGCGGCAATGTTTTACTACCGGAACCAGAGGTAATGCCCGTTCCCATCGTTACCTCACCTGACGCCAGATTAATCAGCCTGCAGCTGAATCCCGGCCCCATATTGGTAAAATTCGCGGTCAGGGTCAGGGCATTACTGGCCACCAGAATACGGTTATTATGCCGGGTGGAATCCAGAACCGTATTGGTCGTCAGCTCCACGACCTGCGCTTGCGCGGTTGGCAGCTTATTCTGGACATAGGTCCAAAGCGCGCCAAAATTCTGTACACTCAGCGTATTGCCGCCTTGCGCCACCAGCAATTCATCGGCATCGGCAACCGGGCCCGCGGCCGGCAACTGGTCAATCGTCTGGCCACCCAAAAACTGCCCATAGGGCATCCAGGCCAGCGCCCCATTCTGCCACAGCGCAATATAGTCAGATGCCCCTATCGAACTGGCGGAATTTCCCGCCGCCGGCCCCCCCAAACCAGGCCCCGCCGGGCCTGCGGGACCTGTCGCGCCCGCTGGTCCTTGCGGCCCCGCTGGTCCTTGCGGCCCGGCAGGACCAGCAACCGAGGATGCCGTCACACTGATCACGCCATTCGCATCAATCGCAAGTCCACTGCCCGCACTAAACAGCCCGCGCAATGCCGTCACTGGCATAAGACCAGGTGCACCATTGGCGCTGATCACGACATCATCGGACAAAGACAATGAAGCCTGCACCGGAAACCCGGCATGATCGGTGCCATTGGCCACCAAGGTCCCCGCGTTCAGCGCCAAACCCGTACCAACGGCAATCGCCTCGGGCCCGCCGCTTCCCGTGCTGTTACGGCCCAGCAACTCGCCAGTTGGCACGCTGATCATCGGCTGCAAATTCGCTGTCAGCTGGCTGACAGTCACCGAATAGAGCAGTCCCGTCTGCGACAATGGCAGAAGATCGTCGGCTCCAACCGTGCTGACAGGCGGCAATTGCGCGATCGTTGTCATCAATCATGACCCTTACATTGAATTTTCATCGAAATTCCGGCCTAAATCAGGCCACCGCCACCCAATTGGCCGCCCCCGTGCCAGATTGTTTGACCCAGAAGGTCGTCCCGACACCGCCATTCAGATTCCGAAAGGTCGATCCCGCCGGTGCCGTCACAACATTCAAGGGTGATCCCCGGCCGATCAATTCCATGGCGCCGGTCTGTTCTGAGTCGGATATGATCCGAACCACCCCGCTTCCCGCCGGATGCAGAGACAAATCACCGCTAATGGTCTTCAGCGTCAGGCTGCCATCACCATTCGGTGACACATAGTCCTTTTGCGCAAAGCGCGCAGCCCGCCAGCCTTTATTATAGCCAACCCAGTCAATACTGGCCCCCGCCGGCACGGTTATGGGCGCACCCGTCCAGTTGCTTTGCGTGGGTGATGATCCAGCTTGCGCAAATGCCACATCCGTCAAGCAATCAACTGTCAGCTCCCTATTCTGCCAAACGGGTAGACCAACCATTGCCACCGCCACGGCACCGGTGCCATCCCCGGTAATGGTCACAACCGTCCCGGATCCATATCCTGATCCGAATGTCTGCATCTGAATGCCAATGACTTTCCCGCCATACACCCAGGCTTTTGCTGTTGCGCCAGCACCCGTACCAGAGAAACTAACACTCGCCTTGGTATAGCCAAATCCCCCATTTATAATTTTTACAAAGGTAATCTGCCCTTCGACTTGACTTGCCTGAACCGTCACAATGCTGGCCACCGGCGCGCTTGCCTGCGAAATACTCACCGCATCGGCGATATCGGGCACCGTCAATGTATATACACCATTGACCACAGCCGGATTCACAGCCCAGCGCGGGGTGAAATTCAGAAGATTCCCCCGCACCGTGATCGAATCCGTATAAGCAGATAGAGCATTGTTCAGATTGGCGCCGGCATTAGCGACAATCACATTATCCTCAACCAGCACATTCTGCGCGCCATCGCGGATCAAGATACCAACGACATTCCCACTATAATTAATCCAGTTACCGACAATCGAAAGCCCGGTGCAGGCGAGGCCAAAATTATTACCACTTCCGTCGGATTCAACATTCTGCACGGCAATCGACTGCCCCGTGCAATCCTGGATGAAGTTGGCCCGGGCGGTGCAATATTGCCCGCCGCCAATATTCAGCCCAATCAGTGCGCCATTGATATAATTATTATCGACCTCTGTATAAATCGACCCGCCGCAATCGATCCCAAAGGCCGAAGCCCCCGTGATCATATTGCCCGATACCTTGCAGTAGCCGGTATCGCACAAAATCCCAGCCCCACCCCCGCCGGTCGAGCTGTTGTCGCTGCATAAATTCCCCGAGACCAAGATATTACGGCCTGATATATAAATGCCGTACATCTTGTTACCATAGCAATTATTGCTGGCGATCACCGCCCCCAAAACATCGGGATTCGCATTGCCATATGTAAAAGGCTGAACCTGAACATTATTGGCGATGAAATTACCAACCAGAACACCAACATTATTATTCCAACATGTATTACCAACAATCTTAAGATTCCGAATTTTCAAGACAAAGCTGGTATCATAACTATCCACATTAATGCCGTTTCTGACATTATCATGTGCGCGGCAATTCGTAACACTAACAGCATCCACCGCAAAGACATTCAGCCCATGTTCGGCATTACCCGTGAACTCACAAGCATCGATATGATGCTGGGTAATCGCTGGATCACTCGCCAAATATGTCAACCCGCTTCCATATCCCGCCGCCTTGGCGTTACGGAACAGACAGCGCGTGATCATGGATTTTTTGCAAACGCCCTGGATAACAACGGCGAGAGTACTGGTGCTAATGGCCGCATTAGCATCAAAGATGATTCCATCGGCAAAGAAATTCGTCGCGAATACGCTTATCCAAGCCGGCGTCACCGCCTTACCAAGTTGCGATTGCGCCGGGCGCAGCAATACCGTTTCACCGGGCACGCCAAGCAAGGTGCAAGTCGTACCGGTCAAGTCGCATTCGCCGGCAATCGCATAGGTTTTCGGCCCTAGCCGAACTGGTACACCACTTGCCACAGCAGCCAGAAGTGCCGCGCTGTCATCGGTCTTACCATCACCCACGGCGCCAAAATCCTCGATCGAAACAGCATTGGCGGCCAACTCAGAAATCGTCCTCTTGGTGCTGGCGCCACTGGCCGTAGCCGTCAGCGCACCGCCGGGCAGACCAGGTATTGCGCCCATCGCGCCAAGGAAGCTGGCATAGCTGACACCAACATTATTTCCACCCTGGCCAATTGGCACAATATCCACCGCCACCGGCGCGGTACCGCTGGCCAATGCGCCAATTTCAAACGGTGCGGCGGCGGCAGAGAGTGTTGTGCCGGAAAGCTGCAGATTAGCACCAATCGCAATCGGCATGGGGGCAGCCGTTCCCGGACCAACACCGCCCAACAAACTGTTTTGGGGTAACGTCAGGGCCGTCTGCACCCCTGCCAGCACCTGCGCGCGCGTGGCCGCCAATGTCTGGCCGTTCTGAAAGATCGCGAACTCATCACTGTCGGAGACCGAGCTCGCGGGAGGCAATTGTCCAATGGTCGGCATGGGGCGGAGAACCTCAAATCATGGTCAAGGGAGTACCGGTCGGGTCGGTCAGCACCTGCCCGGTCGGCGTCGTCAGCGCATTTGCCGGTGCTGGCACTGTGGCCAGCGCCACCACGGGCAGTGTAATACTGCGCGCCAGCGTGCGTCCGCCGGCCGTGGTGGCTGTCACGGTCACGGTATAGTTCGTTGATGCCTGCCCGCCGGTTAGCCACAGCACCGCCTTGGCGCCATCGGCCGCCGCCGAAACCAAAGTCACATCACCCGGATTGGCGGGGCTGATGCTCACATCGAGGGCGTTGATTCCATCACCTGGATTGGCTGTCAGCGCCGGTCCGAGATCGAATACATAATCAAGCGTGTCCCCTGGATCTTTGGCCGGCCAGGCTAATGCGCGGGGCGGCGGTATCTGCGGGCCCCGCGGTGTGGGAACAAACCCGTCGATCTGCACATAGCGCGCGTTCGAGGGATGCCACAAATGGGTTGCCGGTGTCGTCATGCCGCCCTCCTCAATATTCAATCACGACAAGGCCGCCACCGCCCGCGCCACCGGTCGAACCCGCTGGGTTGCTGCCGGTGGAACATCCACCACCACCGCCGCCGCCGCCATAACCAGGGGCCGAAATACCCACCAAGGGCCCGCTCGTGCCGCGCCCATTGCCCGGCCCACCGCCATCGCCACCCCGGTATGCCACCACGATCGCGTCGGTTCCGTACGACCCTGGGATATTTAATTGGCCGCCAGAGGCCGTGCCCCCATTGCCGCCTGCATTGGAAATCAACCCTGTCGCGGTGCCGCCATTGCCGCCCTCGCCGCCATTGGCGGTCATATAGCTGCCAAAGCTCGACACACCACCGGCACTGCCATTGGCCGGGCTTGCGGGCGCGGTACCACCTGCGCCCACTGTCACGGGAATCACCTGGCCTGGGGTTAGGTTTGTTATGATTCCAATTGCCTGCCCGCCGGCACCGCCACCGCCACTGGGCATAGTGCTATGGTAGCCGCCAGACCCACCTCCACCTATCACGGTGACCTTCACCATGGTCACATTGTTGGGCACCACAAAATCGCCTGACGCGCTAAACACCGCCATGCTGGAGAACCCAGGCCGCAACGCTGGCAGTTTGTATGGAATAAAGGGCGCATCGGGCACCGTCGTAATATCCGACGCCGTCAAGGCAGACTGCCCATAATTCACGGTCACCACATACAAGCCAACCCAACCCGTATCCACCGCCGGGGTGCTCTGTGTTCCCGCGGGCGCCGCCGCCCCTGGCTTCACCTGCAGCTGTACGCGCTGCACACGCTGGATGTTCTGAGCCGTACCCGCGTTATTCGGGCCCGAATAAGGCTGACTCGGATTGGCCGCATTCACATAAGGCAGCACGACCGGGTCAGTATCTGTCTCAGAAAAGGCCGCCTCGATCAAATAATTGATCGACTGCCCAGACCGGGCGGGGGCTGTAAGCGTAAAATTCGTTGCCTGCAGGTTAATCCCTGTTTTCACGATCTGGTCAGCCACATCGGCTGCTAACGAACCATACGCCGTCGCATCCAAAGCGGTCAGCTGGGTAATGCTTCCCGGCCCCACAATTACAGTCAGCGATGCCGGCGATGTCGGTATACACGCCAACCCATCCACCACTACATTGCTGCCAAGGGTTGCAGCGCTGAGTGCTGCGATTCCTACCATGGCGTTCCGGTTCGGGTACAGAATATCCGTATCCAGGGGGATGCTCCCGGGATAAACAATATTACGATCCATAAATTATCCTCAGTTGGAGATTTTGGTCCAGGCGATGCTTGTGGTCGGCGTCACCGCTGCAATGGCGGCATAAATCTCACCATCGCTAACTGTACCGGCGAATTCCGACATATCGGCATAAGCAAGCGGGCCCGTATTGTACCCGCCGGGTCCAACATCGTAGCCGCCCGCATTGCTCACTGGCAGACTATTCGGCCTATAGGCTGTCACCATAAATTGGTAAGGCAGCTTCAGGCTACCATAGCCGCCAACCATATTGTATCCCAAATTAACGCTGTAACCACCAGTGTCGGTTGCGTTTCGTGGCTCGAACACGGCTGGTGTCCGCCCGGTTAGATTGACCAGCGCCTGCGTCACCGCGGCACGTGTCGCCCTTGGACTCAACAAATTATCACGGATGCGCTGACTATACGCAGTATCAGCTTCGGCCGCTCGCCTAGGCAGTGCCCCGCCAAAATAATCCTGTGCGGCAATGTCCAGGAACACTCCGCTCGCGGTGGCAATCCTTGTCTGTGCGCGCACCTTCGTTAGTAAGCTGTAAATGCCACTCCAGGCACTGGCCAGGCCGGTCAGCACCGCATCGCGCATCGGCGCTTTGTCGGCAAACCAACGGGGTGGGAGAAGCGATTTCAGCCTCACCAGCATATCATTCATATCGCCGATCATGTCACGATACCGTTACGACACCGGTCCGCACCGCGCCAAAAAGCGGCGGCACCAGATCCGCAGTCCCACCATTCAGCAGAAGACCTGAAATATTCGTGACAATATTTGATGCATCAAATCCGATCTGTGCTAATTTTGTATAGCTCAGCGTTGCACCAACCGGTAACGTCGCGATATAGGCCTCAATTGCGCCGGCTACAGCACTGACGGCCGCATTATGCACTGTTCCAACTGCGGTTATCAACGTCATCGAAACATTTGCCTGTACAACCACCGGCCCTTGCACGGCAAAGCTTGTCCCGACCGGACGTATCTCATCTACCGCCTCTTGCACGGTCGCCAGCAGATTGGCTTGCGGCGCACCAGTGCCATCATCCACCGTCACCACGAAATGTCCCATCAGCGGGTATCCCGCCTGGTCCATATTTTCGGTAACGCTATAGCTCAAGCCTTGCTGAATTGCCGATACCGCGCTGCCAATGGCCAAATTCGTCGCCCGCGGCAGGCTGGCCAGATAGTTGCTAAATCGGGCCTTGAAGGCGGCATCGCTTTCGGGGTCAATCCCGCCTGTGAGCGCTGCTAGATTGGTCACGGTATCCACACCGGCTAAAGCCGAAGCGATTACCGATATAGCACCAGGCTGCACATTTCCTATACTACCAGGCACAGTTGCTACGATGCTAGCCTGCACGCTGGCAACGCCTGGAGCAATGATATAGCCACCGCTTGCGGCATTGAAAGCAGGATTATTCGTATCGGCCACCACCAGAAAATTCTGTGTATTATCTGTGGTAGAAAGTTGGGTCCCCACGGGAATAAACGCGGCAATATTCGGTGTGAAACGCGAGAACATTACCTGTCCGCTCGACGCCACGGCCGGTAGCCGTGCAAACCCGAAATCAGCACCAAAACTATCGCAATCTAGCCCAGAGCTCGTTGCCAGCCTGGTTGTTGCCAGCAGCTGCACAGCCAGCCACTGCATCCATAGAGCCAGGGCCGCGTTGGCCTCCAGAATGGCCCTAAGCACGGACCCCACAGTCAGGTCCAGAAGATTACTGGCAGCCCCCTGTACGGCAGCCGCCATCCCTTCCACCAGCGTGGAGAAATTCTGTAACGATAATTGCATGGAATCCTACACGGAAAAGGAGAGAGACGCCGCCTGCCCATTGCTTGCGTCTGTATATTGAACGGTCGCCGCCACCGTACCGTCATCAGCCAGAACGGCTTGCACGGTGGGGGCAGGTGTTGGTGCCACGGCCGCCTCGCGCAAAATCTGTGTGCGCACGATTCCGGCAACCGCCGCCGGTGCACCCGCTTTACCCACAAACGTCCCTAACCCCGCACCATAATTAAGCTGCCAAATATATGAGCCCGTATTTGTCAGCAGACGGCGCAACACACGTTGGCGGGTCAAATCCGGTCCCCGCGCAAGTTGCAAATCCCCGGTCGGCCCCACGGCCAAATCCCCGCCAAATTCCAAAGCCAGATCAGCCATTACACGGTCTCCGTCGGTAATCCGGTCATTCCGCCCTGCGGGTCGGAATGGGCATGCTGGTCATATGCATTACGCAAAGCGGCCAGTGTACCGTGCGCGCCATTCTGGTCAGATATATTACCTGTCACCACTAAATTCCCAGTGATATTCACATTATCTGCCTGTAGAACAATCGTGCCATCATTTTGTAGTTTAAGAAAACTACCGCTTTTATGCTGTAACCATAATTCACCGGCTGGAGCTGGCAACGGCGCATCCACGGCCGACCATAGCGCTCCCATAATCACGCCCTGCTCGGCATCTCCTTCCTGGGCCATCACCAGCACCTGCGCACCTGGCACTAAAGGAGCTGCCATACCCCATCCTGCTCCTACCCAAGTCGAAATCACAGGCAGCCATCCCGTTAATACATTTTCTGGCTGCAACAAAACTCGAGCGGCATAAGTTTTAGGATCAAAACTGGAAACCAGACCAAAGCGCGCCACGCCGGCCTGTCCGTCCAATCCGCCCGCCCCGGCCTTGATCATGTTCCACAACCGGTCCATATGATTTCCTCAGTTCAAGGCATACGCATTAACAATCTGAACAAGACCCGCCTTCCCATGTAGCCGGCGGTTGACCGTGGCCACGGCATAAACCGTATCGAGCGGTGATCCCGTACCGATCATTTGTATTTGCATTCCCGGCGCCAGCGTTAAATCTAGCTTCATCTCGCCCAGAAGGATCGTGCCATGCCGTCCCAGCATCGCCAAATGATGTTGTGCCTCACGCATCGCCGCCGCCGGCGACAAATTCGGACGGATCAGCGTCGTCATCTCCCCTATTCCTGCCGTCTGGCTGATCACGCTCTTATGGCGGCAATTCCATGATTTTACCGTAGCCGCACTGGGCAAGGCGGTCACAATATCAAAATCGAGCCTGCTAAAATTTTTCCTTGTCACCGTCATTGTCTGGGTTACGGGCAGCGGGCCAAAATAGAGTGTCCGGCCATTGACAAACAGAACAAAATCCTCGGCAATCGCGAGCTTGGTCAACAGATTCCACGCAGTGCCCGCACGTGAATGCAAAAACAACCCGCTGCGCGCATGGTCAAGCTCATAATATTGGCCTACCTTCGCGCTAGTCGGCGTTACATCTGGTACCAGATTAAATCGTTGCGCGAGAGACCTTGCGATCTGGCTTGCCGTCTGATTTACAAAGCTCTCTGCAATCTCCGAATCAATCAGCAAACATGCCAGGTCACGTCCGCACAGCGTCACCGTATTTTGCGCGAGATCACAACGTATATTATCGATCTGCCCCGTTAAAATTGGTACAAATCCCAATCCATCCAGCGCGACTTGAATGATGATTTCCTGCTGTCCGAGCGCGGTAAAATAGGCCAAGTCATAGCCCCCAGCGCCCAGCGCAAAAGTAACCTGGAACCGGCTTGCCGCGAAATAGCCTACCGATTCCACTTGCAGCGCGGTCACACCAGGAACTGGAACCCCACCAAGGCTAACCCGGATCTGCGGCTGTTCAAGTGGCAATGCCGCCTCCCGCGGTGGGATCGACTGGCGGAATCACCAGCCTATTCACCCCTTGCAAAACGGGGTCCGAAATCCGGTTCGCCTGTGCAATTCTTATCCATTGCGTGGCATCCCCAAGATATTGGGCCGCCAGAGAGAATAAATCTCCACCCGCAACAATAATAATTTTCTCATTCATGCCAGCGCACCTCCCAGATTCGCCGCAGCGCGGTTGATATAGCCGCGCATACTGCTCATACCCGCCAGCTGTCCTGCCGCCCGGGCCAACCCACCCAACGCGCCAATGCCGGCTTCGGGCGTCACCGCGCCGTTCAACTGCGCTGCCAACGATGTAACCTGCTGTCCGGTTCCTTCTATTTTGCTTTCAAGCGTACTTTTCACGGTAGCAAAACCAGCAAGGCTCGCCGCGCTCAACCCAGTCAACGAGACTCCCGCCAACCCGCTCATCGCCATCGCAGCGAACAAATCCCCCTCCACTAAATTGGCTACTGGCGCCACATTTTGCGCCAACGCCGCGAGTGGATCCTCGACCACAACGCAACTAATCGTAAACGGTATCAGATTCGGCTTTTTGTATTCAGCGCTGAACTGACCAATTACAACCCGATAAAAGAACCCATCCCACACCAGCGGCAAGCTCGCCCCCAGCGCACGCGCGGTATCCAGCATCTGCGCGCGTGTTACCGCATCTGCGCCAGAGAAAATCCCAGAGAAGCTAATCAGGCCATCATCCAGCCCTAAAGCCTGCACCACCTGCCCGCCGCCAATCAGCTTCTGCACGGTCAAACGCTGCTTACCGCCAAAGCTGATTTTTTCAGGAACTTCCATGTCGCGGAAGGTTACCCCTCCTAACGACAACACAACATTGCTCATGCTTCCTCGCTTTTTCGCGATAGCTTTACATATCCCAGCGCAATTTTTGCCAATCGAAATTCAGGCCGGAAAGCCTGCCAAAATTTATTACATAGGCAATACGCTCTGCCTCGCTTAAGGCAAAGGCGACATCATACGGCACCCCGCAACTCACCAGATACAAACAATCTGTTAGCCCAGGGTGCCTACTCAGTTTCCCGCTTCGTCCAAAATTTGTTCGATGGGTGCTGGTATAATGGCTTCTCCCACCGCCTCAACCCCATCCTCACCCAGCCGTTCAATCACTGCCTCCAGGCTGTTTTCATTCACCGGAAACGGGATCGGCACATCATCAATCATCGACACAGAGGCCGCGATCCGCGCCAGCCCAACATAAGCACGATTTTCTGAGAGGTCCGGTCCCAGCGCCTTGAACAGCCGCAGCTGCTCAAGCACGCCCACGCGCCGTAGCTCAATACGACGCCCCGCCTTATCCGTTACGATTTGTGTCATCATACCCGCGTCCGGCCAGACGCAAAGAAATCTAGCTTCTGTGTCACCGCAGCATCGCCCCGGTACACGCCAGCCGAGCTCAGCTTGAACACAACGCCATTGAACTGATAGGTCGAGGTCGAACCATCCGGCTCATTAATATACTGGTACAGTGTACCCGCCCCAATCGACTGCCCCGCAAGATACGCCTTCTCAATCTGCGCGATGAAATCATCTACCGCCGACGAGCCGCGGTCGAGCAGGAAACTACCGCTCCAGCCCTTGGGCAATTCGGCCCCCAGCTGCACCCCATCCAGCCGGTCCACGCGTACCGACTGCGTCAGCTGCTGCGCCTCAAAGCCGGTGACATGAGAAAGATCAATCCGCCCAAACGGGCCCATCACCACAACTTGACAATCATTGCCAACCGTGAACGTATTATACGGCATCTCTTCTTCCCCTCATTCAGCCGGCAGACTGCATGGTTTGCGTGCTCACCTGCACGGTTTGTCCGCCCTGCACATTCACGATGAATTTCTCGTTGATCGCCTGGTAGCGCACCTGCACATCAGCCTGCACATAGCCAAGTGCTGTACGGCTCTGCGGATTATTGCTCTCATCACACACCACGGCAAAGGGCAGACCATTACCGCCATCAAGCAATCCTTGCGACATCAGCCCATTCAAGAATGCCAGTAATGTACTGCGGATATTCTGAAACAGCGTCGTATTCACCAGTTTCCCGACATAAGCGCCCATCCCGGCCGAAAGCGTGCTGGCGATATAATTCGTCATGCGCGTATAATTATCGCCATTCATCGCGGCATTGGACGAGCTATTATGTCCGCAGCGTACCCCCCAATAAGCGCCACCGGGTTGTGGATTGGCGATCACGTCAATGCCTGCACTGAACAACGTCTCCAAATCAGCGCTGGCATAGGTGGTCACGGTCCCGCCGCCGGGCTGGCCGGATTTCTGTGTGCCGATTATACCATAAATCGGCTTGTTCAGCGACGATTGCTCAGGCGAGAGATTCGCCAAACGTCCGGCCACGAATCCTTGCGGCGAAACCAGCCTGATCATTGCATTGGCCTGATCAGACCAATAAACCCAATCCCCAAACATCAGCTTCGCGGCATAGCTGTCGATCCCGGCTTCCGCCTTCACCGTCACCGCATTGGCGATATTATCGCCCGCAGGGCCGGTTAGAATCATATACACGCTCTCGGACAGACCAAATTGCACCTGCGGCGTCCACTGGCTCGAATCATCGGCATCAGCCAATAGCGCAATTGCGCAGCCCTGGCCGCGCAGCGCATACATACCCTGGCGCGGTAGCGTATCGCTGCCCACCAGTATTGTGGCCGTTACATTGGCGGCACCGTCGGTCCCGGGATTACCGGAGGAAAAGTTGAATACGCCCGCGACCGGCGTGGTTGCGGCGGCCAGCGGCGTTGTCACCACCAGCTGCGAAGGCCCGCGCAACGCGCCATTGCCATTATTCACTGCATTGGCAAGATTATCCCAAAACGCCGCGCCGGTGCCGGTAATATTATCGTAAATTTCCGGGCTCTGCCCTGGCAGCGCAATAGATAAACGCCAGCTGCTCGCGGCCGACCCGGCGGAGAATGTCAGAACAAGTTCATTGCCAAGAGATCCCGTATAGATGGCGGTAAAAGTAATACCGCCCAGCACGGTCAATGTTGCCGCGGTATCTGTTCCATCAGTTACGCGTACACAACGGAAATTCGCAGCCCCCTGCTGCACAGCGGTTGCCACCTGGGTGCCCATGTCATATTTACGCGGCATCACTGAGCCAAAACTGGCGGCATAATCGCTCATGCTGCCAATCACGGTTGGCTCGCCAACAGGTCCCCAGCTTGCCGAGCCCACAACACCCAGCACATCGGTTGGCACACCATTGAGCAACAATGATTGCGGCGGCACGATCTGCACATATAAATCGGGTACGATCAGCGCCGTGGTGTTTACGGCTCCTTGTTGTACGATCGGCATCTCTTATTTCCCCTTCGCGATCGTGGCCGCGCTCACGCGCACAACAAACCCGGCCTGCGGCCCGGCCAGGATTTTTTCCACAGCCCGGGCATCGGTAATCAGCTCGCCCCGTGAATGCCCATCGAATGGTTTCAGCACTACCAAATGAAATGTCATGATATCCCTCAACTCTCGAAATTGCCGATCACGGTGGCGTTGACACTCACGGCGAGCGTGCCAAACAGCATCGCCGGGCTCATCTGCGTCAGCGTGGTTGGATATTCCACATCGTAAACAAGATTGCGTCGGTACAGGCTTGCTTCGCCGGTCTTGTCTTCGGTCACGGTCTGCTCGAACCGCACCCGCCCGTAAGATCCATCGGCGAGCGGCATAAAAAGCGGTGTTGTCAGGGCCACATCAACAACCGGCACCACCTCATCGCGCGTTGCCGGGTCGGGGCACCAAAAGCTGATGCTGAATTCCTGCACCTGGCGCCGCAACTCTTTCAGTGCTGCCACTCCGGCCACCACGCGCGCCTTCACCCGCAGCGCGGTGGGCATGGCCAGCATGCTGCCCTCATAATCAACAATCCATCCCGCCGCACGGATCTGTGCGGCCAGATTGCTCGCCACCGTCGCCGGGCTGTCGGTTGCCTGCACGGCATAGGAAAAGGCCTGATCATCGACCATAATTCCTGCCAGCTGTCCCGCCGCGCATGTGCCCGCAAAGGTGGCGTACAAGCCTTTAACGGCCACCGTCAGCGTCTGGGTCACGGGTGCCACGTCCTGCCAGATTCGCGGATAGCGCGTCACATTCTTCATCCCCGCCGCTGTTGCGGCAACGGAGATATTCACAATACCCGCGGCCAGATCAGCATCCAGAGAAGACGGCACAGGATAACCGCGATACACACGGCACAAGGGCGTCACCACGCCTGGGGCTGCGCTCCCTTGCGGATAAAGCGCATTGGCCACAAGTGCCGCCAGCGCATTTTCCACATCGCTCTGGTCGGCCATCAGCTCACCGCCTGCAACAAAGACAACCGCCACACCGCATCCATCTGTTCCACCGCACAGATCACAAACCGGTCTCCCCGTTCATCAAGCAGCATGTCGGACAAAGTTGGCCGCACGCCCGGCACGGCCGGCAGCAGCGCGGTAAAGCCGGGCAATTTAGTATCGCCTGGCAATCCCGCCCTGGTCCTATCGCTCACCCCGCCTAGCAGCAGGCTGGCGGGAAAGCCCTTCAACAGCACCTGCTCGTTGTCTGGCGTCATCGCGCCGTAATGATTCAGTCCCGCCTGAACGGGCGCTGCCGCCCTCACTAAATCGACAACCATATTGGTCATCACCACCAGCATGGGCTTTGGCGGCTCAATTCCGGCTACAAACAGCACACCTTCCGGCCCGGCCAAATAATCGCCCACCTGCAAATAGGACCAATCGGCCCAGGCTTGGCGGAAGGGCGCGCCAAAACCGGCGGGCGAACTCATCGAACCCCCCGGCTGCGCCAGGGCCACGCACAACCGCAAAAACCGCTTCTCCAGCGTCAGCGGCGCGGCTGGCCCATCCGGCCGGTATGCATCGTGCAAAAACCCCGCGCGCCGGGCAGCACAACCCGCGCCGTAAGCCAGCCTGTCGGCCAAACGCACTCCATCCATGTCACACCACCAGGCTCACGCCGGGCTGGCCCAGTGCCGGCCCAGGCGGCAGCCCCAAAAAGCCGCATAAGCGCCGGCGCCAATTATCGAACAACGCCATGCGGTCGCGTAGTTCGTTGGCATTATGCGTCCAGGCCGTGGCACTTTCGGTGTCCAGATTATCGGAGGTCGGCGGAATCGCCGCCTCCAAGGCCGCCAGGGTCGAGACATATTGCAGCACCACGGCCATTTCCGCCGGTGCCAAATTATTCAGCCTGTATTCCAGCGTGCCGTAGGCCTGGAAGAAGCGCCAGGAATTAAATCCCGCCGCTCCCGCGCCATAGGCGGGATATCCGCAAAACCGCCGGATATCCGCCTTCTGGGCATCACTGAACGCAGACGGCACCGTGCCTGACATCAGTACGTATCCCCATCGCCGAGGGTAAAATACACATTGCCCGTGCCTGTCCCCAGAATCACGGCGGCATGGCTAACAAACGGGCCCGCATCCACCAGCATGCGCGCGCCGGGCGGCACGGGCGTGTCGGCGGTGGTGGCGGTCAGGCTGGCTGCGGCGCCAAGCCTGAAGAAGGCGGTGCTGGCGGCGGCGTTATAAACCAGCACGGCGTGGCCGCCGCCGACCAGGGCGGCGTTGCTCACAGTGGTGGAGGCTGAAACCGCCACCGTTCCGGCTGGCCGGAATGGTTGGGTCGAACCGGTGGACATCGTTTTGCTCCTTAACCGATATGCTCAATCATGACGGCGCGCTTGTAATTGGCGTTGGTTGCCGTCGGCACGGTATTGGGAGTGGTTGTGGTGTCAGAGGGGGCGCAGAACCCGCCAATCCAATACCAGCTCTGGGCGATGATCTGCTGCAGCCGGTCGATCGGCTCGCGCGTCACCATGGCGACACCGTCTAGAATGTTGACAAGACTATCCTTCGGCGCCACGTCGTCGGCCGCCATGCCGGCAAAATCACCCTCAATCAGCGCGCCCTGCCCGCAGACGATCGGCCGGCGGATCGACAGCCCCTCGATCGAGGGATGCGCCTGCACATAGGCTTCGGTGGTGGTGATAAAGCGCAAGCCCAGGAAGTCGCTAACCATACCCTGGCGGAACACCGGGTTGGCCGAGGTGGCACCCTGGAAAAGCTGCTTGAAATCAGGATCGGCGAAAAGCTGGCGCGCCGAAACCGGATCGAGATAGCAATTATAAACCCCCTGCACGGTCGGCACCGCATTACGCCGCAACAGCGCCACCGCATCCAGCAAATTACCCATGCTCAGCGTATCGGTGGCCTGCAGGGCGGCACTGTTACCCCGGCTCGCCGGGCGCACGATGGCGCTTGCCGTCGCCGCCTGCACGCTATTACCGGCAGTGCCATCGGCCACGGTCACATTGGCGGAAAATTGCAGCTGGCCCGAAATACCGTTCGGCGCGGTGGAGACATTGGTGGCATCCACCACCACACCCACAACCGTATAAACATTGGCCCCCACCGCCACGGTCATCGGATAAGTGGCGGAAACATTCTGCTGCACGCCGTTCACAAAAACGGTCTGGAACCCGCGCACATCATCCACTTCCAAAGCGGGTCCAGCACTGCTCAGCGTGGTAATCACCCGTGTGTTGCCGCCAAAATAAGGCGCAAACAGCGCATTGCGGGCCAGCTCATCCAGGCTGCGCGCGGCCTGCTCGCCATTGGTCGCGGCATTCTGCAGAAACTGGCTGGCAATGCCCACCCGGCTGGTCACCATATTCAGATCTTGGGTGGCGGCATAGAAATTCAGCGAAATCGTATATTGCTCAACGCCCCAATTGGTCGCGGTCAAGCCATTATCCAGGTTGGTATTGGTCGCGGCCGCCAGCGGCGTGGTCACGCTTGGCTTCAACCCGGCGCGGGTCTTGGTCAGGGTTTCGCCGATCCCCACAGCAAACTCCTCACGATCAGCGATCAGCCGGTAACCAAGGCGCGATTTCAGCGCGGTCTCGAACTCTCGTTCCAGAAAGCCCTGTTGAATGATCGGCTGCAGCGCCGTCGGAAAATTGGAAATACCCATCAGCTAAACATCCTTTTCTTCAGGCATGATTTGACAATGGCCAGAGGGCATCCCCTCGGACCTTAAATAATGTAATTTTAGTTTTATTAACGGCGCCGGATTAGTGTGGCGCGCGCCTGCAACCACTCTTCGTGGCTGAGCTCGTTGGCATGGCGGGTGCGTGGCGGCTCAGGCCTGGGCGGGTTTGCCGCGGCTGAGGATGACATCCCTCCAAACAACCACGGTTTGGCGCGTTTCAGCCCGGCCAGCAAAGCGGTTCCACCTTCCACTTCGCCATTATCATTCAGCTTCACATCACTTGTATCGAGCAGCTTCAGCCCGTCGAGATCCACCATTCCAGCGCGAATCGCCTCTGCCTTCAATTCAGCAAGGATCAACCGGTTCTGCGCCTCCTGCTGCAACCGTTCCAATGCCGTTTCGGCATTCTGGGCGCGGATCTGCCAATTCTCAACGTCATTTACTTCATCTGTCATGATGCATCCTGGTCAATTGCGTCCAACTCAGCTTCAATGTCCGAGATCCCGTGCGTGGCGGCGAGGTTCTTGACCGCGGTCGCGGTTGAGAGCTGCCCCGCATTCACCAGCGTCGCCACGGCCTGTGCTTCTTTCAGGCGGTCGTCGGCTGAAAGCGGATACCAGCGCGGCCAGCGCAAGGTCAGCCTCTGGGCTGGATCAAGCGGTACAATCCGCTCGCCCCGCACGGTCAATGGAAATAGGCGCGAAGCCTTCACCACCATATCGGCCAAAAGTAAAATACCGCCCACGCCATACGATATGCGCAAATTATCGGCGAGCCAGATCAAGCCCTGATTCATCATCTCCAACGCCCGCCCGCTTTGCGCCGCGGTTAACCGGTCGGCGCTGGAGCGGTTGCCATGCACGCTCTCCAAGGCCAGTTCGCGCAAGGTACGCACATAAGAAATCACCGCCTCACAGGCTGTGCCGCCAATCTCAAGTAGCTTTGCATCGCCCTTTTCCGAAACTACCAGAGCATTACCAGCACCTTTCACAATCTCGGCATCGCTGGTCGCCGGCTCCTTGATCAACAAGGTCGGATCTGAACTGTATTTCAAACCGCGCCCGGCCTGGCTCAACTGATAATCAATTTCGATATTCGTGTCGATTGCAGCACGGAACGTACAGGCGCCATCCACCCCTTCGCCGCCTGGCAGATTCTTAATCCACACCAGCGGTACAAATCCAAGATCATGGCGCACGCTACGCGCCGCATCCCGTACCGGCCGCGCAAACGGATCATTCACCGCCCAAGGCAGATACCAGATTTCCTCCTGCGCGTCCCATACGCGCTGGAACCAATATACCGTTCCTATATCGATATCATCATAACCTTGCGCTGCCAGATCCGCGCCGCCAACCTTGTAGCGCTCGACCACGCGTTCCAACGTATCCGGCGCATCCGCGCGCCATACCGGCGTCAGATACTGGCTTTCCAGAACGGAGAAGAATACCCGCCCCCGTAGAACCCTGAATAAAACCGCGACCGAGCCAACAGATCCACGCAATGCCGCGTCAACCATCACCTCATTCAACCGCGCCTCAGACATCACCTCCTGCAAAGCCCGGCTCATCTGCGGATCGGTGCAATCCAATGTCGGAAAATGCCCGGCACTGAACAACAGCGCCACGGAATCCTCCACCACAACACGGCACAGCGCATAACGCACCGAGGGGCGGCGGAGCTTTAGCGGTACATATTCCCCCGTACCATTGCGCTCCTCGTGGAACTGATAGGGAAGATTGTCATAAAGTGTGCCGTCCAGAACCCGCTTATATACTTCAAGCCTGTTGGCGCGTTCCGGCAGGCTCGAATCCGATGGAATCGTGCTACAAATTGTCTCGAACATATAATAATCCCGGTTTTAACGGCTAAACAAATTTACATTCAGCCGCCGTGCTGGCGTGCTGCCAACGGTTGCCAGTGTGTTTACCGCGCGGCTCAGCGCGTCTATCTGGTCGTCCTTGTAACCATGTGGAAATGCCTTCATCTCCGCCAACAGCGCATCGTTCCAAGGCCCCGCCAGCAATGCTAAATTTCCAGCATCCACTTGCGTTGCCGCAGGCATCGCCCGCACGACTTTGGCGTTACGCTCCGGGCTCGTTACCAGCCTGTAACCGGCAAGACTACGCGTCAGCATCGCAATCTGGGCGGCTCCCGCCTGGCCAGGATCCTGCGGCAAGGCAATCGTCACGTTGGTTCCATCAAGACGTGCGGTTTCCTGAATTTTTACCTCCACCTGTGCCGGTGATCCCTGAAACCGCACCACATCCAGCACCACCAGCAGCTTTTCCGTCGTCTCGCCAAGCTTCAATCCCACGGTATAGTCTGGGCTTCGCCCGGGCGCTGGCAGGCTGGCCGCCAAGTCCCAAGCTCGGATCACCTGCCGCACCTCTCCCGCTTCAGGTAAAATGCGGACCCTTTCTGTCCGGAACAAAGCCGCCTCGGGCGGGCGCGGCGCTTGCTGGTATAAAGCTGCAAAAGCTCTTTCCCCTACTTCCAGCCGCCGCCGCTCAATCTCTTCTCGTCCCTGCCATTGCGGCCACAAAACCTCACCTGCCGTGCGTCCCAGCGGATCATCCGCCTCCGCCAAGGCCGGTAATCGCAAGCACGACCATCCGCCATCCATGGCCATCATCCGCCCAGCCAGATCATCCTCATGCCAGCGCGTCATAATCAGCACGACCCGCCCGCCTGGCTTCAACCGGGCTGACAATTCGCCTCTGTACCAGTCGAACAACGCATCCCTTGCCGTCTGGCTTTCCGCCTCCGCCCAGGATTTCACAGGATCATCAATAATAATCAGATCCGCCCGCCGTCCCGTAATCGGTCCGCGTACACCGGTTGCGAAATATTCCGCCCCCCCCTCAAGATGAAATCTCGATGCCGCCTTGGCTTCTTTTGCCAAACCAACACCCAGCCATTCGCCTGTCTCCCCCATCGCCTGGCGCACACGCTGGCCAAAATAATTTGCCAAAGAGGCGGTATGAGCTGTGGCAATCACCTGCCTGCGGCGCTTTTGCGCCATGAAATATGCCGGAAACAGAACAGACCCATAAGTCGATTTCGCCGATCCCGGCGGCATCTGCACCATCAGCCTGTCACATGCTCCGTCTGCCACATCCTGCAGCCGGGCAATCAGCAATTCATGGTGCGCGGCGGGCACCTGTCCCCGCAACGCCATGGCGTACCGGGCATATTCCAAGAAACCCGCCGTCACCATGAATTTTTATGCTACCTCGTGTCTGCTGCAAGATCATTCAGTATATCGATGTCTATAGATCAAACCGGGGCATGTGGGCAACAAGAAAATAACATAATGTTAGAAATAATTTTACGGCTCACGCAAGTACCGCACCAGCATATCGATTGCCTGACCATGCCACCGCCGTACCGATTTATGATCAGCCCCTAATATCGATGCGATTCTGCGCCACGGAAACAACCACCGCCCCGTTAGCGGGTGTACCAGTGCACGCGCGCCGACAATCCGCCGCCAGACATATTTTTCTTCAGGAATCAGAGCGAGCCAGCCAAACGTTTCATCCATCAGGCTAATCGCGGCGGCGCCCGGTGCGGGCGGCCGGGCCACCGCCCCTTGCCAGCCATACGCGTCCATCGCACTTTGCACGACATCAAATTTCATTGTTCGCAAATGGGTAGAATACCCACGCCCCGGCATAGCGAGCAATGTTGCCCCCGCCGCTTCAAAACGCGTCACGAGTTCTTCCGGCGTTAACAAAATTGGCTGCCGCGGCCGCCCCTTGGCTTTGTCTAACCCGTTCCCCAGCCGCATCACTCTATCCGTCGGCACCGCGCTAACCTTCATATTCATGACTTATCTCCTTCGGGATAAGGATCACTCGTCAACAGCCCCCAGGTTATCCAATGCCCGGCGGGCAACGGCGGGCGGTTTGGATCGTCAAGCATATTATCTTCTTTTGGTACGGCTACCGGCTTTTCTGGAGCGGTTGCCCGCAGGCGCCGTCCGCGTTCGATCACGGTATTGCGCGAAAGTCCCAGCCGGCGCCCAATCGCGGCCCACGTCTCACCGCCCGCCCGCATCTCACAAACCGTCTTGTCCGCCAGTGCCGTCCATTGCCTTGCTTGCGGCATGATCATCTCCTCGCCTTGACCTCTTTTTGTTAGAAGTAATAACAAATCATGTCAAGAAATACTAACGTTGAGTTGGCGCAAGAGCGTGTTAGAGTAAGTTTATGCCGCCGAAGAAACACCCCCCCACAGAAACCGTAGGCGCGCGCATTCGCGCCTTGCGTCTTGCCGCGAACATGACCCAGGATGAATTCGCAGCCCGGCTCAACGTCTCACGTTCCGCCATCGCGCAATGGGAGACAGACCGTGCCGGACAAGTCCGCGACAATATGGAGCGGATCGCCAAGGTTCTGAACACGTCTCTTGGCTATTTGGTCTCTGGCGAAACCGGTTCTCTCATGGGAGACGAGTTGGCGTTGATGCGCCTTTATAGGGCCTGCTCAGCAGAAGATCGCCGCATTTTGCTGCAAACAGCGCGCCGCCTTGCACGCAGCTAACAAAAATTATTTTTGTAACAATATTGTACGAAATTTTTCAAAATCAACAATTTTTTCCAAATGCGTTTTTGTTTGCCGAATTTTATTTTGACTTCTTACTTAATCTAACAAAAAAGTGATCTTCCACTTTCCCGCGTTAATCCTGTCTAACGCCGCCCTGCGTTTCGTGCCCGCATGGCCAGCGCCAGCAATGTCTGGCGGCAATATTCATGTTCGGGCACATGGGTTGTCTTGCAGGCGGTCTCAGCGGCCAAAGCGGCTGCAATCGCCTGTTCCAGGGCGGGCAGCTTCCATAGGCGCAATGCCTTGGTCATAATTGCCTGCCGTTTAAAAAACACAGGCGGCTTCAGCCCAGCCATCGCCTGCTGGGCAGAGGCCCCTTCCGCCATCGCGCTGGCCGCCACGCGCAGGCGCATCAATTCACTCAGCAGCATACGAATCAGCCCAACCGGGGCCACGCCTTCCTCAAATGCCAGGCTTAGTGCGCGGTCGGTCGCGGCTAAATCGCCGGTCAGCGCCTCGTCAATCGCCTCGCCCATCGAACTGCCGCCCCCATCGGCTAGAATCGCGGTCACATCCTCCAAAGCAAGGCTTTTTTCCTCACCAGCATATAGGCGCAAAACCTCTAGCGCCTGCGCCAGCATCCCCTCATCACCAGACAGATTTTGCCCCGCCCAGGTTGCGGCTTCAGGCTCAATCCGCACCCCCATGTCACGCAACCGGGCTGCTATAATCTGCGGCAATCGCTCCGGCGCTATGGCGTAACAGGCCAGGGCCGCGGCACTGACAGCTTTTTCCACCATCCCGCGCAGGCGGGATTTCGGAGTCAGCTCCCCCGCTTCCAGAATAATCAACGCCTCTGGCGGTGCCTTTAGCAATTCCTCCACCGCCTTGGCCAGGGTTTCACGTGCATCGCGCACCCGCACCACGCGCCGCCCACCGGTCAGGGCGGCGGCATACGCCTCGGCCAACAGCGCGTCAGGGGGCGGATTCTGCAGCTCAACAAACCGGAACGGGTTTCCCATGGCCCCATCCACGGTCCGCGCCAGGGCCAGCCCGCGCGCGGCCGCCATCCCGGCATCGGGTCCATAAACCAGCACAACAGGAACCGACGGCGCCTTCAGAAACGGCTCAACCCTGCCCGCATCCAGCTTCATGCGTCAGGGTGCGTGCGGAACCAAACGGCAAGCTGGCTTGCGATCTGCGCCGAGATCTCGTCGGCAAGCTGCCGATCCACCGTCTCTGTCTCCAGGCTCACGGCGAAATATTGCTGGTCGATCACGTTATCGGCATCCATCGCTGTGGCCTCGCCCGTGACCAATGGCTTATCCGGCGCGCCAATGGGCGCCAAGGTCCAGCTGGCATGGGCGACAAAACGGTTACGGGTCGTCGCCGTATCTTCCAGCACACCAATCGCCGACTGCGCGATGTCGTAAGAAACCTTGAGGGTATAAAGCTCTGTTACCGGGGCGCCTGCGGCATGCAGCTTCACCTGCAGGCTCTGGCGCAGCAATTGCCCGGTCCGGTCGGGAATCGTCTGCACGGCCACTTCATCCAGCCGCGCACTGGTGGCTTGCCCTTTCCCACCGCCATAAAGCGGCGTGAATCCACAGCCGGCCAAAGCAAGCATTGTCAGAAGCGGCAGGGCTTTACGGCTTGACGACAAAGTTCACAATCCTGTCGGGCACATGGATTTGCTTCACAATGGTCCGCCCTTCCAGCAAAGTCGAGACCGTCTGCCCCGCCACGGCGACATTCTGCTCCGCTGTCTGCCCAGCGGGTACGGTCATGGTGCCGCGAAGCTTACCATTTATCTGCACGGCCATGGTTACCTCATCCACCACCAGCAGTGCGGGATCGGCCTTGGGCCATGGGCGCTCAGCCATCAGCCCCTCGGCCGGGCGGATTTGACTAAAAATCTCCTCGGCCAGATGCGGCATCATCGGCGCCACCAAATGCGCGATTGCATCCATCGCCTCAAAGCGCGCCCACAACATGGCGGGCTCGGCCGGGGTGGTGCCACTCAAGGCTCCGGCCAGCTCATAAATCCGCGCCACGGCCAGGTTAAAGGCAAAACTCTCCAGCGCCTCGGTCACGGCGGCCATGGTCCGGTGCGTCATCTGCCGCAATTTTTTTGCCTCACCCTCAAAGGCTGGCGGCTGCGGCACGCGCGGCTCCCCGGCAATCAGCATCCCCAGCCGGGCCAGGCGCTGTACAAAGCGGTAAGCCCCCTGCACGCCCGTCTCGGTCCATTCCACATCGCGCTCGGGCGGATTGTCGGAGAGTACGAACCAACGCGCCGTATCCGCCCCAAATCGGCCGACAATCACACCCGGATCAACCGTATTGCGCTTGGATTTCGACATTTTTTCAACCCGCCCCACCGTAACGGGCAGGCCGGTCTCACGATGGCGCACATCTTCGCCGGCGCGGATCACCTGGTCCGGGTAGAGCCAGTTGCCCTCCGCATCCTTATAGGATTCATGTGTCACCATGCCCTGGGTAAAGAGCCCCGCAAAAGGTTCCTTCACGCTCACATGCCCGGTCCGCTCCATCGCCCGGGTAAAGAAGCGCGCATAAAGCAGATGCAAAATCGCATGCTCAATCCCGCCCACATATTGGTCCACGGGCAGCCAGTGGCGTGCCGCGGCCAGATCTGTCGGGGTCTTGGCATGGGGCGCGCAGAAGCGCGCAAAGTACCAGGAGCTGTCGATAAACGTATCGAATGTATCGGTCTCGCGCCGGGCCGGCTTACCACAGGCCGGGCAGGCCACATGCCGCCAGTGCGGATGATGGTCCAGCGGGTTGCCGGGCGTATCGAAAGTCATATCCTGGGGCAGTGTTACGGGCAATTGGTCTTCCGGCACGGGCTGCGGCCCGCACGCCTCGCAATGAATCACCGGTATCGGGCAGCCCCAATAACGCTGGCGGGAAATCCCCCAGTCACGCAGGCGCCAATTTGTCACGGCCCGGCCGGCCCCTAGCCGTACCAATTCCTCGATCGCCCTAGCCTTGGCCGCCACTGTGGAAAGCCCGGTCAAAAACCCCGAATTCACAATCACGCCCGCGCCATCCAGCGCCTTGTCGCCGATCTCGGGGATCCCCTCAGCGCTGGGGGCCACCACCACCGGCACGGGCAAATCATATTTACGGGCAAATTCCAGGTCGCGCTGGTCGCCGCACGGACAGCCAAAAATCGCGCCGGTGCCATATTCCATGAGCACGAAATTGGCGATCCACACCGGATAGGTCTGGCCATTGAACGGGTTGACCACACTCAGCCCCGTGGCAAAGCCGCGCTTTTCCGCCGATTCAATCGCCGCTTCGGATGTCCCTTGCGCCGCGCATTCGGCGATGAAGGCCGCCGCCTTCTGATTTTGTGCGGCCACGGCCCGGGCCAACGGATGTTCCGGCGCAATCGCCAGGAACGACATGCCAAACAGCGTGTCCGGCCGTGTTGTGTACACGGTCACATTTTTCTCATCGCCCAGCGTCTGGGTCAGCGGAAACACCACTTCCGCCCCTTGCGAAAAACCGATCCAGTTTTCCTGCATCAGCTTCACGCGCTCGGGCCAGCGTTCCAGGCTGTTCAGCCCTTCCAGCAATTCGGGCGCGAAATCGGTAATTTTAAGGAACCATTGCGAGAGCTGTTTTTTCTCCACCACAGCGCCTGAGCGCCAGCCCCGCCCGTCAATCACCTGCTCATTGGCGAGCACGGTCATATCCACCGGGTCCCAGTTCACATAAGCGGCCCGGCGCTCAACCAGCCCGGCCTTCCAGAAATCGAGGAAAATCTTCTGCTGCTGGCCATAATATTCAGGGTCGCACGTGGCGAACTCGCGCGCCCAGTCCAGCGAGAAGCCCATACGTTTGAGCTCGGCGCGCATATTGGCGATGTTGGCATACGTCCAGCTTGCCGGGTCAGCCTTGTTCTCGCGCGCGGCATTCTCGGCCGGCAGGCCAAACGCATCCCAGCCCATCGGGTGCAGCACATCAAACCCCTGGGCCCGTTTATAGCGCGCCACCACATCGCCTAGGGTGTAGTTGCGCACATGTCCCATATGGATCTTGCCTGAGGGGTAGGGAAACATCTCCAGCACATAATATTTGGGCCTGTCTGCGGCCGGCACATCTGTCGCGGCAAAGCAGCCGGCATGCTCCCATGCGGCCTGCCAGCGCGGCTCGGCCTGGGTAAAATCATAGCGTGTGGGTTCGGTGTCTGACATGTCGCCCCGTCTTTAATCGCCGGGCCCAGCGCCGCCAAGGGGTGGGGCGTCTACACGGCAATGCGCACGCCCAATTCCACCACGCGGTCTGAGGGAATGCGGAAGAATTCCGTGGCCGAGGTCGCGTTGCGGGCCATGAACAAGAACAGCCAGCGGCGGACAAAGCGCAGCTTCGGCACCGAAGCGGGCACAATCGTATCGCGCCCCAGAAAGTAGCTGGCCTGCATCGGCTTAAAGGCAATGCCCTGCGCGGCCAGGCTCTCCAACGCGCGCGGAATATTGGGGCTTTCCATGAAGCCGTAATAGAGTGTCACCTTGTAAATGCCGGGCCCCGCTTCTTCCACGCGCACCCTGTCGCCCGGATCGGCCTGCGGCACATCCAAATTGCGCACGGTCACGAACAGCACCTGCTCATGCAGCACCTTGTTATGCTTCAGGTTATGCAGCAGCGCATTGGGCACGAAATCGAGATTGCCGGTCAGGAACACGGCAATCCCCGGCACCCGCACGATGCGCGATTGTGGCAGCCGCGCCAGAAAGGCGGCAAGCGGCAAGCTATCCTGCACCCAACGCGCCATAATCAGCCCACGGCCACGCCGCCAGGTGGTCATGATCAGGATGATGGACAGGCCGATGGCCAGCGGCACCCAGCCGCCCTCGATGATTTTCAGCGAATTGGCGGCGAAGAAGGCAAAGTCCACAATGCCGATCGCGCCAAACAGCGCCAGCACAGCCCAGCGCGACCAGCCAAACTGGCGGCGGTAGACAAAGGCGGCCAGTGAGTTGTCACACAAAAAAGTACCGGTCACGGCAATGCCATAGGCCGAAGCCAGCGCGTTGCTGGAGCCAAAGCTGAGCACCAGCAGCACAACCCCAATAGCAAGGATGGAATTAATCTGCGGCACATAAATCTGCCCCTGCTCGACCTCGCTGGTATGGCGCACCTCCATGCGTGGCAGCAAGCCCAGCTGCACGCACATGCGCGAAACCGAGAACGCCCCGCTAATCACCGCCTGGCTCGCGATCACGGTGGCCATGGTGGCGAGGATGATAAGCGGCAGCTGCAGCACATGCGGCGCGAGATTATAGAACGGGTTATTCACCGCCTTGGGGTTGGCGATCACCAGCGCCCCCTGGCCATAATAATTCATCAGCAAGCAGGGCAGCACGAAAAACAGCCAGCTTATGCGGATGGGCGCACGGCCAAAATGGCTCATATCGGCATAGAGCGCCTCGGCGCCGGTCACGGCCAGCACCACGGCGCCAAGTGCGAGAAAGGCGATCCGGTCATGCCTGAGGATGAAACTCGCGCCGTAATAAGGGTTTAGCGCCTCCAGTACGAATGGATGCTGCACGATCTGCACCAGCCCTAACACGCCCAGCACCAGGAACCAGACCACCATAATCGGCCCAAAGGCCCGGCCGACCTTGGCGGTGCCATGGCGCTGCACGGCAAACAGCAGCACAATCACAACCAGTGCCAGCGGCAGAACCAGATGCCCCGTGGCTGGGGAAAGAACCGTGATTCCCTCCACGGCGGAGAGGATGGAGATGGCCGGGGTAATCACGCCATCGCCAAAAAACAGCCCCGCGCCGACAATGCCAACCACGCCCACAATGGTGCGCGCCCGGTCGCTGCGCGCAACGCGCCCTGCCAGCGCCATGAGCGAGAGCGTGCCGCCCTCGCCATTATTATCCGCGCGCATGATGAAGGTGACGTATTTCATCGTCACGGTGATGATCAATGCCCAGGTGATCAGCGAGAGAACACCCAGAATATCGACATAGCGCAGGCCAGAGCCGGTAAAATAAGCAAGGCTCGCCTGTACCGCATAAAGGGGACTGGTGCCAATATCACCGTAAACGACCCCCAGAACGCCAATCAAGGCGCTCATGCGCAATTGCCTTTGGGTGTCGGCTGGTTGGTGCGATGCCATGATCAAATCACCCGATCCGTTGCCATGGGGCCGAGGCTGTAGCGGTTTGCCCGCCCCCCGGCAAGAGAAAGCCCGCCCGCCTAATCCGCCTGCGGCTTGGGCAGCAATATGTAAAGCTCACCCGGCTGGCGCATCGCCCCGGCAATGGCCTTGGCTTTGGCCCCGGCGCCAAAAAACAAATCCGCCGCATCCGCGCCATGAATCCCACCACCCGTATCCTGGGCGATGGTCAGCCGGTCCAGGGCAGCCTGCGTCAGCGGGTCGGTGGTGGCCACAAAAACCGGCGCGCCCAGCGGTATGTCGGCCCTGTCCACCGCCAAAGATCGTCCGGCGGTCAGCGGCACGCCCAGCGCCCCGGGTGCGCCTTCATCCGCGGGCAGCGGACCCAGCGGACGCAAAAACACATAGCGGGCATTTTGCTCCATAATCCCTGTCGCCTCGGCCGGATGCGCCTTCAGCCAGGCGGAAATGCTCTGAAAACTCACATCACCCGGGGCAATATCGCCTTGCTCCACCAAAATCCGGCCAATCGGCGTATAAGGCTGGCCATTTTGGCCATCGAAGCCCACCCGCAATATCAGGCCATTGGGCATCAGAATACGGCCAGAGCCCTGAATTTGAAGCATGAATGCATCAACCCGGCTGGCCAGATACGCGGTCACCGGCGCCTTGCGGTAAAGCCCGCCATGGTCGATCTGCTTGCGCGTCAGCTTCGCCAGCCTGGCATCGGCCGGTTTGGCATAAAGCGGCACGGTATAGCCGCGCTCATAATTCCTGGTGCCCGGATATTCCGGCTCAAAGTAACCGGTAATCAGCGCCCGTCCGCCCACGGCATAGGCGTTGAAATTCGCCTCGAAAAAAGCCTTGGCCGCTGTCTCATCGCCGGGCTTCACCGCCTCGGCTTTGGCGCAGACAGGCTGCCACAGCCCCGCCTGCCCGCCCCTTTCGGCGGCGTTACCCATCCCGCCCAGCCGCTCATCGGCGGGCATGCGCCGGATCGTCTTGCAGCTGCGCACAAAAGCGCTCAGCGCGGCGGCACTATTATCCGTATCCCAGCCCGGCAGGGCGGAGACATCCACCTTGGTGCCCGGCGGCGGCCCTTCCAACCCTTGGGGGTTGAGTTCGGCCTGCGGCACGGCACACCCCGCCAGCACGAGCAACACGCTTATAAGGAGAAAACGGCGCATGGACTCAGCCGCTGCGCGCCGCGGCAAGCCGCCAGGTCTGTTCCTGGCTCTTCAGATTGCGCTCAAACGTCCACAGATCGGTAATTTCGGTCACCGCCTCATTGCCCATCACCGGATTGCCGGCCTCATCCACGGTCAGATTTACCTGGTCAGAGGTAAACCGCACAATCACCGCCGCCTGGTCGTCCAGCAGCTGCGCATCCTCGATGGTGGCGGAGATGATCCGCTTAATCTCGGTGCGGTGCCGCTCATTCGCGGCCTCTCGCGCGGCGATGGCGTCTTGGAAGGTCTGGAATACATGCGGGCTCAGCAAATTCTGCAAAGTGGCGCGGTCTCCGGCGGCAAAGGCCGTCACAATCATACGAAACGCGGTCTCGGCCTGCTCCAAGAATTTTGGCGGGTCGAAATGCGGATCGCGCCGCACAATCTGCATAAGCCGCTCGCCCAAGGGCGAACGCGGGTCCGGCACCGCATGGCCCAAATCGGCCGGCTGGGCCTGGCCCTCTATAATCGGCCCCTGGCCAAAACCGCCGCGCGCCTGGCTTGGCGGGGCGGGCGGACGTTCAAACCCAACGCGCTTGCCCAGCACACTGCGCAGCCGCAGGATGAGAAATATCGCAATGCCTGCGAAAATAACGAGTGCCACGGGAAAACCGCCCATGGACTGGACAATATTATTGCCTTGCACCGGAATCCTCTTCATCTGCCGGAGCGATTTTGACATGTCTGGGACATATGTTCCAGTCAGGTGATCCGGAGATGAGCCAAAAGTAAAGGACTCGTGATGTTTCTGCTCCGCCATGGGCAAAGCTTTTTCAATCTGCATTTCACCCAGACCAAGCGCGACCCCGGCATCGAGGATCCCGAGCTCACCCCGCTTGGCCATGCCCAGGCGCGCGATGCCGCGGCCCGCCTGGCGGCCCAAGGTGTCATCACGCGCATTATCGTCTCGCCCTACAAGCGGGCTTTGCAGACCGCCGAGCCGATCCGCGCGCTCTGCCGTGTGCCGCTCGAAATCCGGCACGAGGTCCGCGAACGCACCGCCTTCACATGCGACATTGGCAGCTCTCCGGCGCACCTGGCGGCTACCTTTCCCGAGCATGATTTTTCACATCTGCCCGCGCGCTGGTGGCACGATACCACCGAAAGCGAAGCCGAGACCGAGGCCCGTGCCAGCGCCTTCCGCACGGACCTCGCCGCGCGCCCCGACCATGCCACCACCTTACTGGTCAGCCATTGGGGGTTCATCCTGGCCTTGACGGGAAAGTCCCTTAACAATGGCGAACTGCACGATTATGACCCGCGCAGCACACCGCCCGCCAGCCTTGTCTGGCGGCCCTGAAGCAAACCGTGAGAGCGATTCAATGCTGGAGACAGACGAACCGGCGCCGGTGGATTTATTGCGCCCCCAAGCGGGCAGCCCGTTTTTGCTAACCGCCGATCATGCCGGACGGCGCATTCCCCGGGTACTTGGCACGCTGGGGCTGGATGAGCCTGACCTGTCGCGGCATATCGCCTGGGATATCGGCATTGCCGGCGTCACCGCGTGGCTCAGCGCGGCCCTCGATGCCACCGCCATCTTACAGCGTTATTCCCGGCTGGTGATCGATTGCAACCGCCCCCCACATGTGGCCAGTGCCTGTCCCCCAATCAGTGAATCCACCCCCATCCCCGGCAATGCGGGCCTGACCGCCGCCGCGCGCGCGGCCCGCCAAGCCGCGATCTTCGATCCCTATCATTCCGCCATCGCGCAAAGACTGCGCGCCCGTCCGGAGCAGGTCTATGTCGCCATGCACAGCTTCACGCCCTTCTATCTGGGCCAGGCGCGGCCCATGCATGTGGCGGTGCTCTATAACCGCAATCCCCGCCTCTCACACCAGCTGGCCGCCTTACTGCGGGCAGAGGGCGACCTCGTCGTGGCCGAAAATGCGCCCTACCGCGTCTCGGATGAAACCGATTACGGTGTGCCGGTGCATGCCGAGCGCGGCGGACTGGACTATGTCGAGATAGAAATCCGCCAGGATTTGATCCAGGATGAAGCCGGACAAGCAGCCTGGGCGGCCCGGCTGGCGCGGCTCCTGCCGGCCGCCTGGGTAGCCTTGGGCGCGGCATGAAGACGGGGAGCGGAATTGTGAATCTTTTCGGCTTGCGCCGCACCATGCGCCCCCACACAACGCAACAAAGCTAGGCAGCACTATGGCGCGCACCCCAACCAAACCGCCCACACCCCCCGCCCGCAACCTGCTCTGCTTTATCGACCGCATGGATATGAGTGGCATTGGCGGCTGGGCCGTGGATTTTGCCGCCCCGCGCGCGAGCCTGCATTTGCGCGTGCTCATCGATGGCGTGATCACCGACATGTTAATTTGCGACCTGCACCGCGACGATGCGCATCTCGTCAGCCAGGAGAACAGCCGCATCGGCTTTCGTTACGAAATTCCAGAGCGCTACCGCGACGGGCTGCGCCACGAGCTGACCCTGGCGACACTCGATGGCACCCCCGTGCCGATGACCTCGCGCAATGGCGGCCAGCTTGCCGCGCTCAGCATCTGCCTGGCCAAGCCGGTGCGGATTGACGGGCTGGTGGATGGCATGGTGGACGGGCTGATCCAAGGCTGGGCCCTGCGCGTGGATGAGCACGCCGGCACCCGGCTGGGGGGGAGCCGCATTCTGGTGACCATGGAGGGCCAGCCCGTGGCGGAATTGCTGGCCGACCAGTACCGCGCCGATGTTGCTGAATCATTGGACTGCGAGGCAGCTTGCGGCTTTATTTTCTCACCCCCGCCAGAGTTACGCCGCAAACGCCGCAATGTGTTCCGTTTTCTGGTCCTGCCCGAACGGCACGAGCTGCAAGGCAGCCCGCTGGAGATCATCTACCCCGAGGAAGGCGCCCGTGAGCGGATCGAGGCGCTGATCGCGCGCACCGACGAGCTGTTCGCCTTCGCCTACCGTATGCGCCGCGACCTACAAGCCTCGCTCCCGCGTGAACGCTACCTGCTGGCCGATTATCCGCGCTGGGCCGCTGTCTCCCTGCCCTTGGCCGCGTCGCGCGCGGTGGCCCGGTACGGCGCCCTGCCCGCCAGCCAGCCGCGGGTCTCGCTCATCTGCCCGGTTTATCGCCCCGCGATCGGGGATTTCATCGCCATGATTGATTCTGTAAAGAAACAAAGTTACGGGAATTGGGAATTGCTCCTGGTGGACGATGCCAGCAACGATCCCGCCCTAACCACCGCCATGCGCGATTTGGCTAAGGCTGATCCGCGCATCAAATGCCTGGCGCAAAAACGCAATGGCGGCATCGCCCGTGCCAGCAACGCCGCCATTGCCAAAGCCAAAGGCCAGTTCATCGCTTTTCTCGACCATGACGATCTTTTGGAGCCCGCGGCACTCGAAATCATGCTGCGCGCGCAAAATGCCACGGGCGCGAAACTGCTCTATTCAGACGAAGACAAGGCTGAGCGCGCTGGCACGTTATGCGAGCCGCATTTCAAACCCAATTTCAATCATCGCTTCCTGCTGGAAGTGAATTATATCTGCCATTTTGTCATGGTGGAGGCGCAAACCCTGCGCCAGACGGGCGGGCTGGATACCAAGCTCGACGGCGCGCAAGACCATGATCTGTTGCTGCGCCTATGCGAAACCCTGACCACGGATGACATTCATCACGTCCCGGAAATTCTCTATCATTGGCGCAAAACTGCCACTTCCACCTCTGCCGCTGGCGCTTTGGCCAAGCCCAAAGCCGCCGCCGCCGGGGCAGCCTGCGTTGCCGCGCATCTGGCAAGGCGCGGCCTGCCCGCCCTGGTGGAAAGCCGCAACAACCTCACCTGTTACGAAGTGCGGTGGCAAATCCCCGCCAAAACCCGCAAGGCCGCCGGTGTTTCCATCCTGATTCCATTCCGAGATCATATCGACATGACTCTCGAATGTGTTGAGGCCCTGCGCCGCCACACGAAGGATGTGACGTTTGAGATCATCCTGCTGGATAATTGGTCAACCTCGGCCGAATCCGGCGCTTTTACCGCGCAGCAGGCCAACCTGCCCAACACGAAAATTATTCGCATTGCCGAGCCGTTCAATTTTTCGCGCCTCAATAATATTGGCGCCCGCGCGGCACAGCACGATTATTTGCTGTTCTTGAATAACGACGTCATCGTGCACGACCCGCTTTGGCTGCGCCACATGCTGGATGAATGTTTGGCTGACCCGTGCGTGGGGGCCGTGGGCGCAAAACTGCTCTATCCCGATGAAACGGTGCAGCATGCCGGCGTTGTACTGGGGGTTGGCGGCGTGGCCGACCATGCGTTTCGTGGCATTCCCGGCACAGCGCCTGGCTATATGATGCACGCTTTAGCCGCGCAGGAAATTTCCGCCGTTACGGGTGCCTGCATGCTGGTCCGCAAGAATGCCTTCCTGGCCACGGGCGGGTTTGACGAGCAAGAGCTCAGCATCGCCTTTAATGATATCGATCTGTGCGTGAAACTCCGCCAGGCTGGCTGGAAGATCATCTTCACCCCCGATGCCGTGGCCGAACATCGCGAGAGCATCAGCCGGGGTGATGATTTCAACGAAGCAAAAATCGCCCGTTTCATGCTGGAAAACGAGGTGATGCGCCAGCGTTACCCCGAAATTCTACCAAACGACCCCTATTATAACCCGCATTTCTCGCGTGAGGGCGGGGTTTACCGGGAACTGCGCATCCTGCCCGCCTCAGAAAAAAACTAAACCCCATCTACCTGCATCATGCGGGGCCAGAACACCCCCGCATGATATCCGTGGCCGAAGCCGCTCACTTGTTTGTTTTTCACAACAAAGCCCGGCTTTTGCCGGAGGGTGCGTTGTTTTTTCTATTCAGATCAAGGTTTTATTTTAATTTTCGAGACCAATGCTTCACGTGAAGCGCCAATGCTCAGCCATTCAACAGCGCCAGCAAGCCGTCCAGCTGGTCCAAATTGGCATAATTCAGGATCATCTGGCCGCTCTTGCCATTATATTTAATTTCCACGCGCAATCCCAGCCGTTCGGAAAGCGTCTCGGCTAACGCCGCCACCTCCGGATCCGCCCCTTTTGCGGTTTTTGCCTTTTTGGCCGTCTCCCCGGAACCGCCACGCAACAGACTGCTTACCATTTCCTCGGTCTGGCGGACGGAAAAATCCTTCTTCAGGACCTCATGTGCCGCCTTTACCGGTTCTGGATGGCTCAGCAATGCCCGGGCATGGCCCGCGGTCAGCTTACCCTCGCGCACCAAAACCAAAACCGGGGCGGGCAACTTCAACAACCGCATGATATTGCCGATATGCGCGCGGGATTTACCTACCGCATCACCCAGCGCGTCTTGGGAGAGTTTGAACTCTTCGGTCAGCCGCTTATAGCCTTCCGCCTCTTCCACGGCGTTCAAATTTTCGCGTTGTAAATTCTCCACCAGCCCGGCGGCCATCGCATCGGCATCGGTCAGCGGCTTCACCAATACCGGCACCTCGTGCAGGCTCACGCGCTGGGCCGCGCGCCAACGCCGTTCTCCCGCTATAATCTGGTAATATCCAGGCTTATCCGGATTAGGCCGCACCAGAATCGGCTGCAATATTCCGCGCTGGGCAATTGAGTCGGCCAGCTCCCCCAGCGCGGTCTCGTCCATTTCCTGGCGCGGCTGGAACGGGCTTGGCTCCATCATCTCCACCGGCAATTGCTGTACGCCCGGTGTGGCCAGGCTGGCCGGCACGGCGGCTTCGCCCAACAGGGCGGCCAATCCGCGGCCCAAACGCTTGGGTTGTTCTTTCGCGCTCATGCCAACACCTTTCTTGCTCTTGCCCGGCTCATAAATTCCGCCGCCAACGCCAAATAAGCCTGCGCGCCGGTGGAACGAAAATCATAAAGCAGGACGGGAATGCCATGGCTAGGGGCTTCGGTAATCCGTACATTGCGCGGAATCGCGGTCTCGAACACCAGATCCTTGAAATGCTCGCGCACGTCGCCGCTCACCTGTTCTGAAAGGTTATTGCGCTTATCCGTCATGGTCAGCACAATTCCCTCGATCTCCAATTTCGGATTCAGCGCCTTTTTCACCATCTCGACGGTCCGGTTCAATTGCGAGATTCCTTCCAGCGCGAAAAATTCCGCCTGCAGTGGAATCAATACGGCATCGGCGGCCACCAGCCCGTTCAGTGTCAGCAGCCCCAGCCCTGGCGGGCAATCGATAAACACCACATCCGCATCGCACTGGCTCAGCAGCGCCTCGCGGAGCAAAAATTCCCGCCCCTCCATTTGGCCAAATTCAAGATCCGCGCCAATCAGGTCCACGACGGCCGGAACAACAGCGAGATTCTCCACGGCCGTCGCAATCGCCGCCTGCGCCAACGAAACCTCGCCCGCGAGCAACGCATAGGCGCCGCCTTTTCGCATATCATGGCCAATACCAAGCCCCGTGCTGGCATTGCCTTGCGGGTCAACATCCACCAGCAACACCTTAAGCCCGCCCACGGCCAGCGCCGCGGCGAGGTTTATGGCGGTCGTGGTCTTGCCGACTCCGCCTTTCTGATTGGCGATGGCGATGATTCGCGGGCGCTTAAT